>Ga0169931_10000117_pt1 | contig 119101 bp, 119 predicted proteins | sample Kivu_15m_20L_FD_129675 | JGI IMG/M metagenome (GOLD analysis project Ga0169931, IMG submission 129675) | Freshwater microbial communities from Lake Kivu, Western Province, Rwanda to study Microbial Dark Matter (Phase II) - Kivu_15m_20L... | ecosystem: Environmental > Aquatic > Freshwater >... | reverse complement strand
GCCAATCTTCGGTCTATTAATAATTGGGTATAATCAATCAAAACAATGGCATTGTTTACCACAATTCCGGCTAACGAAATAATTCCCATCATGGTCATGATAATTACAAAATCGTTTTTAAAGAATACCATCCCAAAAAATACACCACCAAAACTCAACAATACCGAAACCATGATAATGATTGGTTTGGAAACGGAGTTAAATTGAGCAACCAAGATTAAAACAATTCCCCCCAAAGCTATCAACAACGCTTTGATTAAAAAGCTCATATTTTCAGCTTGTTTTTCTTGTTCACCAGTAAATTGGTATTGCAATTCCGGATGAATTTGGTATTCTTTCAGTTCTTGTTGTATTTTTTGTACCAATATATTTCCGTTATATCCACCAATTACATTAGAGTAAACTGTGATCACTCTCTTCAAATTTTTACGTTTGATGGTATTAAACGAATTGGTATTTTCTTTTTCGATTAACGATGCAATAGGCACTTGTACCAATCTTCCGGATGCTTGGTCACGGAAAGTTAATGGTTGGTTGAAAATCAAATTTTCGTTGTTACGTTGTTCTTGTTGTAAGCGAACGTTGATTTCGTAATCGTCTTTCCCTTCTTTGTAGGTAGAAATTTTTTCCCCATACACAGCTCTTCGTAAAGTTTGACCGACTTGCCCGGAAGTAATGCCTAACTGACCGGCTTTTTCTACATCTACTCCTACGTTTAAAGAGGCTTTAGAACGATTGACGTCAATTTTTAACTCTTCAATACCTGCAATATTTTTGGTGTTGATAAAATCTTTCATTAGCTCTGCTTCTGCCAACATGAGTTGGTAGTTTTCTCCGGTAATTTCAATATTAATCGGATATCCTGCTGGTGGACCATTTTGTTCTTTTTCAACAATGATAGAAACTCCTGCATAACCTTGAACCGATTTACGGATTTCCTCCATCACATCGCTACTTTTAATGCCTTTGCGATATTTGAATTCACGCATAGAAAAGGTAACTTTACCTCTGTGTGGCATGTCGTTTTGTGAGCCACCTTCGGTTTGCGGATTTCCTGCTCCTTGCCCCACTTGGGCAATAGCAGTTTCCACCATAAAGTTTTCGTTGTCTTCTACGTATTTAGAAACTACGTTGTACACCTTTTTCTCGATTTCTTTGGTAAAAGCATTCGTTTTTTGAATATCTGTACCCTCTGAAAATTCGATGTAAACCATGATTTGGTTGGGTTCGTTTTCTGGGAAAAACAATACGTTAGGCTTGGCAATTCCCACTGCGACAAAGGATAAAATTAAAATTACAAACGTACCTAATACAAACCATATTGCGTTTCTTTTCATTAATGCAAAGGTCAAGAAACGTTGGTATTTTCGTTCTAACCAAGTTAAAATGATGTTTTGAAAAAAGTATTGTGCTTTGATTAAGTAGTATTTGTACACCCACATCATGATAGCAAAGAAAACCATCAAATTACCAAACCCTCTAAACAAGCCAACTTTCCAAACAAATCCGGCAATTACTAATACAACACCAATGATTACCATTAAACCAGAAATTTTGATTAATGCTGGTTTGCGTAATTCGCTTTCTTGCAATTTCATAAAACGGGAGGTCAACATCGCATTGATAATCAACGCAACAAATAGCGAAGAAAATAGTACCACCGATAATGTCATAGGGAAGTAAACCATGAATTTTCCCATGGTTCCTGGCCACAATCCTAATGGGAAAAAGGCAGCCAATGTAGTTGCTGTTGAAGCAATAATAGGCCAAGCAATTTCTCCAACTCCTTGTTTGGCAGCATCAGTAAGCGACATTCCTTTGGAGTATAAAGAATAAACGTTTTCAACTACCACTATTCCATTATCTACCAACATTCCTAATCCCATCACTAAGGCAAATAGTACCATGGTGTTTAAGGTGATGCCCATGGAAGCCAAAATCATATACGACATGAACATAGATAATGGAATGGCCACCCCAACAAACAAGGCATTTCGTAATCCTAAAAAGAACATCAATACCCCAATAACCAATAATACCCCAAAAATAATGTTGTTCACTAAGTCATCTACTTGTGCTAAAGTTCTAACAGATTGGTCGTTTGCAAACGTAATTTCCAAGCCATCCGGGAAGTAGTTTTTTTGAGCTTCTTCAACAATCTGCATGATGCTCTCCACAGCTTCTACCATGTTTTTTCCACTTCGCTTTTTAATGTCGAGCATTACCACCGGCTCTCCATAGCTACGAGCATAAGTGGTTCTTTCTTTTTCTTTAAAAGTTACCGTGGCAATATCTCGTAAGTACACATTGCCATCTTGCTTTTTAACAATGATGTTTTCTAACTGAGATGGGTTGTCAATTTCTCCAATAACTCTAATGTTCTTTTTAACGATATTATTGGTAACACTACCACCAGATACGGTTTTGTTTTCAAATTTAATGGCATTGATGATGTCGTCAAAACTTACCATTGCAGCATTCATTTTGAACATATCCACTGCAATTTCCACTTCTCTATCGTCTACCCCTCGAATGGCAGCTTCTTTAATTTGTGGCAATCTTTCAATTTTGTCTTCTAAATGTTCTGCATATTCTTTTAGTTGAATAGATGTGAAATTTCCGGTTAAATTGATATTCAATATCGGAAATTCTTCTGCAATGTTAAGGTCAAATACATTTGGTTCTACTTTTCCAACTCCGTCAATTACAGGCCAATCTGATTCTGCTTTTACTTTATCAACTTGGTCTTTTACTTTTTGTTTGGCGGCTTCAACAGTAATGTCTTCATCAAACTCTACCATGATAGAAGAATAGTCGTCCACAGTATTAGAAGTAATTTTGGTTACCCCACTAATGTTGTTGAATTCTTCCTCTAAGGGTTTGGTGATGAGTTTTTCTACATCTTCAGCAGAGTTGCCTGGATTTACCGAACTTACATATATTTTGGTTTCCTTGATTTCTGGGAAACTTTCTCTAGGCATGTTGTAGTACGACATCAGTCCACCTATTACCAAGATGGCTGTGATTACGTAAACCGTCATCCGATTGTCAATTGCCCAATTGGATATACCGAATGTTTTGATGATTTTGTTTTTCATATTTTTTTTAGTGATAAGTGACTAGTGATAAGTGACTATTGATAAGTTTTTAGTGATAATTAATTTACTTTTCATTTGAAGATTCCGACTTTTATTCAGCATTCTATAATCATTATCCATCATTCATTTGACTATTCACTTATCACTAATTACTAGTCACTATTTACTACTTCAATACTGTTACTTTCGATTGGTCTTTTAATTGTTTCACTCCTTCAATTACCAATTGATCTCCGTTTTGTAATCCTTTGATGACTTCTACTTGGTTGTTGGTAAATTTCCCGATTTCAATACTTACTTCTTTTACCAAAGCTTCGGAAGCATTGTTTGGTTTGTCTTGCAACACATAACATACTTTAGACCCATCTGCTTTTTCGGTAAAATGAATATCGGCAATTACAATGGCATTGTTGCTTACGTAATCTTCAATTTTTAATGCAGCAACTTGGTTTGGTCTTAACAAATTATCCGGGTTTGGTAAAGCAATTTCTACTGATAATGTTCTGTTTGCTGGGTTGATGTTTTTTCCGATTTGTCGAATTTTACCGGTGTAGGTTTTTCCGATTGCTTGCAAATGCACATCAACCGGAGCACCTAATTTTAAGTTTTGTAAATAAGCTTCCGGAATGTTGGCACTAACATACATATCACGCAAACTAACCGCTCTAAACAAAGCTGCACCCGGAGCAACTACTTGCCCTCTTTCTACATTTACTGCATCAATTGTCCCATTGAATGGAGCTCTTACTAAAGTTTTATTGATTTGTGCTTTGATTTGTTGGATGATTTTTTGCTGGCTTTCCATGTTGGTCTTAGCCTGTAAATACTGAATCTCTGAACCTATTTTTTGTTCCCACAAGTTTTTCTGACGTTCAAAAGTGGTAGTAGCTAATGCTAATTGTGTTTCTGCCTGAGCCAATTGGGCTCCTAATCCGGCATCGTCAATTTTGGCTAAAACCTGCCCTTTGGTTACATTTTGACCAACTTTAACATTCAATTGCGTAAGCACCCCTTGAAATTCCGGATAAACTAAAATATTTTCTTTGGTTTCTACATTTCCTTGTACTTCTATGTAATGTTTAAAAATCGTATCGTTAACAGTTGCAACTTTAACCAAGGTGTTTTTTTTAATGGTGTCTAAATCTGCAATGGCAACATCTAATTTTTCAATTTGTAACAGCAAAGCATCAATTTGTTTTTGAATGTCGTTTCGCTTCAATTGGATTTGTTTTAAATCTTTGGTTTTGATGACTTCTTCAACCGAAGAGGCATTTTTATCTCCACAAGAAAGGAGAACCAATACACTGAATAAAGAGATTATTTTTTTCATGAGTTATTTTAGTCGAATTTGTTGAGAATTAATTTCCAAATAAATTATCTAATGCTGCTTTTTTATTGATTACGTTGATCATGGATTGCAAGTACATTTGCTGAGCACTATACAACTGACGTTGGGCTTCGGCAAATTCAAAACTGGTGCTCAATCCTTCTTTAAATTTGATTTGTTGTTTTTGTTCAATTCGTTCAGCCAATTTTAAGTTGGATTGGTTGGTTGCCAAATCTTCCAAGCTAAATTGGTAATCGCTTTTGGCTTGTTGGAATTTTAAATCCAATAATTTTCCTAAATTAATGAGTTCCTCTTTGGAACGTTCAAAGTTAATTTTGGCTTGTTGGGTTCTGCTACTTCTTCCCAAACTACTAAAAATCGGAATTTGCAAACCTACATTTACACTAGAAAAATTCAACCAACGTTGATTGGCATTTAAAAAACTAAATTCGTTGCTAAAAGCATTGTATCCAAAGTTTACATTGGCAACCAAAGATGGCAAAGCTTTGCTTTTTTCTTGTAGCATCAACAAACGCATTTGCTCTTGGTTTTTCTCACCCAATATATAATCAATGTTGTTGTTGCGATCAAAAGTACTTTGGGTAAGTTCTAAACTATAATTTTGTTGTGTTAACACATCCAAGTTATCCGTTAATTGGATGCTATCTTCCAAAGCCAAGCCTAATTGAATTTTCAAAATTTGTTTGCTTAATACCAGCATTCGTTGGCTGTTGTTTAGGCTATTGTTGATGGTAGAAAGGGTGATTTGAATTTGCTCTACACTTTCCTCTTCAATCAACCCATTTTTAAATGTTTGGTTGGCTTCGAAGTAATTTTTTTCTAAAGTTTTTTTGTTTTTTTCGAGCAATTCAATGCTTCTTTCCAACAACAACACATTGGTGTAATCTTGAATAATTTGCTGTTTGATTTCCTGACGGGTTTTTACTTGCATGTCTTTGTAAAAGTTTAGGTAAGTTTTGGCAGCTTGCAAGCCAACCAAGTACGAGCCGTCAAAAATTAGTTGGCTTAATGTGGCTCTACCTATCATCACGTGTTTGGTGCCAAAAGCCACATCGATAAACTCTCCTGGATTCCCTCCAAAAAATTCAGCCGGAACAACCGAACGTTGAATAACCAAGTTGTTTTGGTAGTCGATAGCAGCATTAATTTGAGGCAGTCCCATGGTAGTGGTTTCCCATTTTTTGAGCTTTGCTTGTTCCAATTCGCGATTGGCATTTTTGGCATTCAAGTTATTTTGCAAGGCATAATCAATGGCTTCTTGCAAAGTAAAAGAAAGCTTTTTGGTTTCTGTTTGACTAAAAACAGTTAGTGTAAAAAACCAAAAAAGTACAATTTTTAATACAGGTTGCATCTTAGTTTTGTTGGTTTAATTGGTGGATAATTTCTAAACCTTTAGGGGTTACAATAGCCCTTAGGTGGTAATCGAGTAAATATTTTTCGAGTTGGGGTAAAGTGAATTTATCTAACGGAAAAACCTCTTGGTCTCTAATAACCATAGCTGCTTTGTAATACACTCTGGTAATAAATTCCAAGTCGATATTGTCTCTAAACAACCCCATTTGTATTCCTTTTTGTAAATTGGTTACCATACAGCTTTGCATTTTTTCAAATTGTTTGGCAGAAAGTTCTTGGTAAGTTTTAGGAAAATACTTTTGCAATTGGTAAATAGGAGAGGAGCTTTCGTCTTTTAAGTTTTGAAGCACGTAGTTTTTTATTTCATACAATTCCTGAATTGGATTTTGGCTTTTGGCACAAATTTGATCTACACCACATTCAATAAAATCAAACAAATACATGGCACAAGAATGTACCAAATCGTTTTTATTACTAAAATATTGGTATAGTGTTTTTTTTAGATATACCAAGTTCATTGGCAATATCATCCATGGTCACGGTTTTAAAGCCCATGCTTAGGAACATCTCTGCCGACTTTTGTATGATTTGTTCTTCCATTAGTTAAATTTCGAGCACAAAAATAATATAGGAAACTTTAGAAACTATGAAAGTTTCCTAAGTTTTACAATTATTTAACATTCACTTGGTAAATCATTTTTTGAAAAATTGTGTTAGCTTAATTCTGGTAATTTTATGCAAACATCTAGATAGTTTTTTACAAAATAGCTTTTCTTTGTGTACTTTAAAAATGTTGGTATGCAATCCGTTTCAGATTTACAAAAAGTATTACAAAACCAATGGCCATTGGTAGCTAAAAACCAGCAACCAAAAGGTTTGTATGAACCAATTGATTATATTTTACAATTGCCCGGTAAGCGTATTCGTCCGGTTTTAACATTGCTCACAGCTACTTGTTATGGCAATTACCATGAGGCCTTAGAAGCTGCAAAAGCTGTAGAAATTTTTCACAATTTTACCTTAGTGCATGACGATATTATGGACGAAGCTCCATTGCGTAGAGGAAATCAAACTGTTCATCATAAATGGGATTTGAATACCGGAATTTTATCCGGTGATGCCATGCTGATCAAAGCCTACCAATGTTTGCAGCAATACCCTCCTGAAATATTGGCCCCAATGTTGCAATTATTTAACCAAACAGCTTTACAAGTATGCGAAGGCCAACAATGGGATGTGGAGTTTGAACACATGGAATCCGTAACCGAAGCTCAATACTTGCAGATGATTCAACACAAAACTGCGGTTTTGCTTGGATGTGCCATGCAAATGGGAGCCATGGTACACAAGGCTGATGAAAAAGAGGCTGCATTGTGGTATACCTTTGGATTACAAATTGGAACGGCCTTTCAAATTCAAGATGATTATTTAGATTGTTTTGGCAATCCGGAAACTTTTGGAAAACAAGTTGGTGGTGATATTATCGAAAATAAAAAAACCTTCTTATACATTCATGCATTAGAGTTGCTTTCAGAGGAAGACAAACAGCAATTGTTACACTTGTATAGTTTACGGCCTGAGAATCCACAACCTAAAATTGAAGCAGTAAAACATTATTTTATACAAAGTGGATCTGCCCAAAAAGCTTTAGATGCAGTACAAAGTTATTCTGACCAAGCATTTGCAATATTAGATAGTATTGCTGTTAACGAAAGTGCCAAAGCTCCTATCCGAGCTTTAGCAAAACAATTGATGCACCGTGAACAATGAGTTGGGGATTGCAACATTTAAGCGAGTTAGAAAAGCAAGTGCAACAAGAAAATTTGTTGGAAGCATTGATTATACAAACCAATAAAGATTTTCAGTTAGCAAACCATCCGTTAGATTTGTCTTTACAAGCAACTCCAGAGCAAATTATTCAAGCAATACATCAAAAAGTGTATGATTTATTGCAATACCAATTTTAGAATATTTGAATTTGCTCTATATTGTAGATGTTTCAGAAGCACAGGTGAAATCAATCACAGTAAATGATTTGGTTGAAATTTCAGAAGAAGTGAGTTTTTTATTAATCAAACGCATTTGGCAAAAAGTATACCTCCGAAAACATTTCAGTAATTAAAATCAATTTCATAATAATATTTTCAATATTTTTTATAAAACATTAAACATGTTTTTAATTGATAAAGTTTAACAGTGTTAATATAAATAATAATATTTTGGAATTTGTTTTTAATTTTAAGTGTAATAGTTAGATAATTTTTTTTATTTCTTTGAAAACTATATTTTTTTTACAACAATTCCTCATAAATAATTACAAAAACTAAGTGTGCGTTTTTTGCATTTGTTGTAATTTTGCATCAATTTTAAAAACAACTCTGATACACCAATTTAATGATGGATAGGTTTTCCTTTTTAAATGCAGCACATACCCAATTTTTTGCAGATTTATACGAACAATACACCCAAAATCCAGATAGCTTAGAGCCTAGTTGGAGGGCCTTTTTTCAAGGTTTTGATTTTGCAAACGAATTTTCCAAACAAGATGCTTTAGTGACTTATGCAGCAGATGCAGAACAGAATGGAGCATTGGTTGGAAAAGTAGAAAAGGAATTTAAAGTTTTAAAATTAATTGAAGGCTACAGAACTCGTGGTCATTTGTTTACTAAAACCAATCCGGTTAGAGACAGAAGAACTTACAGTCCAACCTTAGCTATAGAAAATTTTGGACTTTCTAATGCAGACTTAAACGGAAAATTTGATGCTGCCAAAACGGTAGGTTTTGCTCAAGCTACAACTTTGCAAGAAATAGTATCGCATTTAAACAATGTGTATTGCCAATCTATTGGAGTGGAATATATGTACATCCGCGACCCAAAAGTGGTACAATGGATTCAGGACAGACTTGGTAAAAACGATAATTTACCTTCGTTTAACGAAACTCAGAAAAAACATATTTTAGGAAAATTAAACGAAGCTGTTTCTTTTGAAAACTTTTTGCATACCAAATATGTGGGTCAAAAACGTTTTTCGTTAGAAGGTGGTGAAAGCATCATCCCCGGTTTAGATGCAGTAATTGAAAAAGCTGCCGAAATGGGAGTAGAGCAGTTTGTAATGGGGATGGCACATAGAGGTCGTTTGAATATTTTAGCTAATATTTTTGGCAAACCAACCCAAGATATTTTCTCTGAATTTGATGGGAAAGATTACGACAAAGAATATTTTGATGGAGACGTTAAATACCATTTGGGTTTAACAGCAGATAGAAAAACAACTTCAGGTAAATCTATCAATATTAATTTAGCACCAAACCCATCGCACTTAGAAACCGTTGGTGCAGTAATTGAAGGTATAGCTCGTGCCAAGCAAGATAAATACTTCCCGAACGATTTTTCGAAAGTATTGCCTATAGCAGTACACGGAGATGCAGCTGTTGCCGGACAAGGTATTGTGTACGAAATTGTACAAATGTCGCAGTTAGATGGCTACAAAACAGGAGGCACCATTCATATCGTAATCAACAATCAAGTTGGTTTTACTACCAACTATTTAGATGCCCGTTCTTCTACCTATTGTACAGATGTGGCAAAAGTAACCCTGTCACCCGTATTGCATGTGAATGCAGACGATGTAGAAGCAGTGGTACATGCCATGTTGTTTGCCTTAGAATACCGAATGACATTTGGTAAAGATGTGTTTATCGATTTATTAGGATACAGAAAATACGGTCATAACGAAGGAGATGAGCCTCGTTTTACCCAGCCAATTTTATATAAAATTATTTCTCGCCACAAAAACCCAAGAGATATTTATGCGGAAAAATTGATTGTAGAAGGTATTGTAAACCAAGATTATATCAATCAAATTGAAGCAGCATACAAAGCCAAATTGGAAGAGAATTTAGAAGCCTCTCGTCAAAAACAATTAACCATTATCACGCCTTTTATGCAAGATGAATGGCAAGGTTTTGAGCAAGTGAGTGACGATAAAATGTTAGAAAAAGTAGATACTTCTTTCCCACAGAGTCAGCTAAACGAAATGATAGATTTGGTTTCTACCTTACCTGCGGACAAAAAGTTTATCAATAAAATTCAAAAAATAGTTTCCGATCGCAAAACAATATATCAAAACGATGCCATTGATTGGGGAACAGCAGAAACTTTGGCTTATGCTTCGTTGTTGTCAGAAGGATACGATGTAAGGATTTCGGGTCAGGATGTAGAAAGAGGAACCTTCTCGCATCGCCATGCTGTGGTTAAAGTAGAAGATAGTGAAGAAGAAGTTGTTCTATTGCAAAACATCCCAAATGCCAAAGGAAATTTTCGCATTTACAATTCCTTTTTATCCGAATATGGGGTTTTAGGTTTTGATTATGGTTATGCTTTGGCAAATCCGAATGCCTTAACCATTTGGGAAGCACAATTTGGAGATTTCTCTAACGGAGCTCAAATCATGATTGATCAATATATTTCTTCTGGTGAAGACAAATGGAACAACCAAAACGGTATTGTAATGTTATTGCCACATGGTTATGAGGGGCAAGGTGCAGAACACTCCTCCGCTCGTTTGGAAAGATATTTGCAGTTGTGTGCACGTCACAATATGTATGTTGCAAATGTGACCACTCCAGCTAACATTTTCCATTTGTTACGCAGACAAATGAAAACCAATTTTCGCAAACCTTTGGTAGTAATGTCGCCAAAAAGTTTGTTGCGTCACCCTGAGGCAATTTCTGCTAAAACAGAATTGGCCAATGGATATTTTCAAGAAGTGATTGACGATCCGAATGTATCAGATAAAAAAGCCATCAAAACGTTGGTGTTTGTTTCAGGTAAGTTTTACTATGACATCAAGGCTGAGAGAGAAAAATTAGGAAGAAATGACGTAGCTTTGGTTAGATTGGAGCAATTGTTTCCGTTGGCAACGGATAAAATCCAAGAAATCATTAAAAGCTATCCAAATGCAGATGATTTTGTTTGGGCCCAAGAGGAACCAAAAAACATGGGAGCTTATGGCTATATGTTGATGAATTTTAATCTAGTACCTTGGAGGTTGGCTTCGCTAAAAGCTTATGCAGCTCCAGCTTCAGGTAGTTTTACTCGCGACAGAAGAAGACATCACGATGCTATTAGAATGGTTTTTGACAAGAATTTGTTTAGATAATCATTCGATTTAGTAAATTTATATTTTCAAGTTTTATTATGTTAACAAAAGAGCAAATATTAACCACATTAGAAAAACATTCCAATGATATAAAAAAATTTGGGGTGAATGAAATTGGTTTGTTTGGGTCTTATGTTAGAAATGAACAGACCTCTGAAAGTGATATTGATTTATTGATTCATTATCAAAATAATGAAATGGATTTTTTTAAATTAATTTCTTTAGAGGAGTATTTAGAATCCATTTTAAACAGAAAGTTAGATTTGGTTACCAAAAATGGATTATCAGAGTTTATTGGCCCTTATATTTTAAAGGAAGTTCAATATGCAAAAATCTGACATAGAATATTTAAAGCACATCAAAAAGGAGTGTGATTTTATTTTACAAGCCATTCAAAACTTGGATTTTAATAGTTTTTATGAAAGTGAAGTATTGAAAAGAGCAACCACAAGGTCATTTGAAATTATTGGAGAAGCAACCAAAAATATTTCTCAAGATTTTAGAGATCTTTATCCATAAATTCCTTGGAGTTTTATGGCAAGAACAAGAGATAAAATTATTTATCATTATTTTGGAGTAGATTATATTATTGTTTTGGAAACTTTTCAAAATAAAATACCAGAATTACAATTAAAAGTAGAAAATATCATTAAAGAACATTCCTAATATAAACACAACATCATGATTTTAGAAATGAAAGTTCCCTCTCCGGGAGAGTCCATTAAGGAAGTGGAAATTGCCACATGGTTGGTAAAAGATGGAGATTATGTGGTAAAAGACCAAGCTATAGCCGAAGTGGATTCAGACAAAGCAACCTTAGAATTACCTGCAGAAGCAAGTGGTGTGATTACTTTAAAAGCATCAGAAGGAGATGCAGTAGCGGTTGGAGCAGTAGTTTGTTTAATTGACACAAGCCTCCCCAACCCCTCCGAAGGAGGGGCTTCTAATATCCCTCAACCCCCGAAGGGGGTGGCAGAAAAGACTGCTGAAAGTTCTGCAAATCCAAATCAATTTACTCAACCTGAAAAGACGGTTGTTTTAAATACACCCCCTTCGGGGACTGGGGGGCTCGGACATGCCTCACCAGCTGCAAAGAAAATTTTAGCAGAAAAAAATATAGAGCCTAGTGATATTGTTGGTACCGGTAAAGCAGGTAGAATTACCAAAGAAGATGCCGTAAATGCAGTACCAAGTATGGGAACTCCAACAGGAGGTAGCCGTGGAGCAGAACGTCAGAAATTATCTATGTTGCGAAGAAAAGTAGCAGAACGTTTGGTGGCTGCCAAAAACGAAACTGCCATGTTGACTACTTTTAACGAGGTAGACATGACAGCTATTTACGCATTACGCGAAGAATACAAAGAAGCATTTAAAGCTAAACACGGATTAGGTTTGGGCTTTATGAGCTTTTTTACCAAAGCAGTTGTAAGAGCTTTGCAATTATACCCAGATGTGAACTCTATGATTGATGGGCAAGAAAAAGTTACTTACGATTTTTGTGATATTTCAGTTGCAGTTTCCGGACCAAAAGGCTTGATGGTTCCTGTGGTTCGTAATGCAGAATTGTTAACTTTTAGAGGAGTGGAAGCCAAAATTAAACGTTTGGCTATACGTGCACGTGACGGACAAATTACTGTGGATGAAATGACCGGAGGTACCTTTACCATTTCTAATGGTGGTGTTTTCGGGAGTATGTTGAGTACTCCAATTATCAATCCTCCGCAATCGGGTATTTTAGGAATGCACAATGTGGTAGATAGAGCCATAGTGAAAAACGGACAAATTGTAATTGCTCCAGTAATGTATGTGGCATTGTCCTACGACCACCGAATCATTGACGGTAGAGAATCGGTAGGATTCTTGGTTGCAGTAAAAGAAGCTTTAGAAAATCCAGTGGAAATTTTAATGGACAACAATCCGAAAAAAGCTTTAGAGTTATAATCAATTCCTTCATAAAATGAAAAGCCCTTTGTGTTGAGCAAGGGGCTTTTTTTATCTCTTCAAATACACTTTATGGTGGTAATAGTCAATAATAGCTTTGCCTTTCATTAATACATCTGCCCCAATAATGCCATCTACTGCTTGCATGCCATTTTCGGTTAATGCATGGTTTACGTGTGTTAAGTCAAAAATAACCAAAGTAAGGGTTTTGGTTTTCCATTTGCCAAGTTTTAATTCATTTTTCTTTGCCAATTGGGTTTCCATACCCACCGCACCTGCACCTGCTGCTTTGGTTTTGGATGCTTTTGCTTTTAGTTGAAACTTATTTATTTGTTCTAACCCAACACAACTGTTTGAAGCACCTGTATCTAAAATAAACGTGCCATCAATTCCGTTGATTTTTCCTTTCACAAATAAATGCTTAGAAGCACTAATTTTAAAAGTAATTTTATAGTAGTTTTCTTTTAGTAAGATTTCGGAGAGTAATTTCATTTTACTTTAATTTTATTTGCATCACTGTTGCCATGCTTAATGCTTGGGTTTTCATTTGTTCCGCATAATTTCCTTGAAAATAGGTATCAATGGTTTGGGTCCAATGATGTAACCATGTTTGGTAATGTTCATTGGCAAAAGGACTTTTTTCATGCACTTTTTGGTGTATTTGAAACATGTTGTTATAATATCCACCCTTTAAAAATAAAGACTGCTCCCAAAAGGTAGCTAATATTTCCAAATGCTCCTCTAAATGTTCTTCTACATTAGTCACTTTGGTAAAAAAGTAATTGATGGAATTATCTGCAAAGAGTTTTTCGTAAAACTCTTTAAGGATAAGAAGAATGTCTTCGCAGTTTTTGATATCACTCATAATTTTGAAAGTTTCAAGTTTCAAGTTCAAAGTTTTAATTTTTACATAAAAAAGTTCAAGATTTTTTTAAATCTTGAACTTTTAAATATTTAGGCTTAGTTGACATTGAAACAAGCTTTGCTATGTTTCAACTCTAAACTTTAAACCTGAAACTAAAAATTTACATATACGCTTCAATTGGAGCACAAGAGCAAACTAAATTTCTGTCACCGTAGGCTTCATCTACTCTTCTTACAGAAGGCCAGAATTTATTTTCTGCTACATACTCTAACGGATAAGCTGCTTTTTCTCTGCTGTACGGGAACACCCATTCATTTGCGGTTACCATAGCTAAAGTATGGGGTGCATTTTTTAGCGGATTGTTTGCATCTTCTGCAGTTGCAGCCTCAATTTCTTGACGAATGGCAATCATCGCATCGCAAAAACGATCTAATTCCGCCAAGTCTTCTGATTCGGTAGGTTCAATCATTAAGGTTCCGGCAACCGGGAAAGAAACCGTTGGAGCATGGAATCCATAATCCATCAATCGTTTTGCAATGTCTGTTACTTCAATGCCTTGTTGTTTGAATGCTCTGCAATCTAAAATCATTTCGTGTGCAGCTCTTCCCATTTCTCCAGTATATAAAATAGGGTAGTGGGCTTCTAATCGAGCTTTCATGTAATTGGCATTTAAAATAGCATATTTGGTAGCGTTGGTCAAACCTTCGGAACCTAACATACAAATGTATCCGTAAGAAATCAAGCACACCAATGCAGAACCATAAGGAGCTGCTGAAATAGCTGAAATCGCTTGGTTTCCTCCAGTTGGTATAATTGGGTTGGTTGGTAAAAAGTCGACTAATTTTTTGTTCACACAAATAGGTCCAACTCCGGGGCCACCTCCTCCGTGAGGAATGGCAAAGGTTTTGTGTAAGTTTAAGTGACATACATCTGCACCAATGGTTGCGGGGTTGGTTAAGCCAACTTGAGCGTTCATGTTGGCACCATCCATGTATACCAAACCACCATTGTCATGTATAATTTGGGTAATTTCTCTAATGGCACTCTCAAAAACTCCGTGTGTAGAAGGGTAAGTTACCATCAAACAAGACAAGCTATCTTTATATTGCAATGCTTTTGCACGAACATCCTCTACATCAATGTTTCCGTTTTCCATGGTTTTTGTCACTACAATTTCCATTCCTGCCATTGCTGCAGATGCCGGATTGGTTCCGTGAGCAGATGCCGGAATTAAACATACATTTCTGTGGGCTTCTCCACGTGCCATGTGATAGGCTCGAATGGTCATTAACCCTGCATATTCTCCTTGTGCCCCTGAGTTAGGCTGCAAGGTAGTGCCTACAAAACCGGTAACCACATTTAATTGATGTTCTAATTTTTTCAAAAGAATTTGGTAACCTTCTGCCTGGTCTATAGGAACAAAAGGATGTAACTGGTTCCATTGTGGCATGCTTAATGGCAACATCTCTGCTGCTGCATTTAGTTTCATGGTACATGAACCCAAAGAAATCATCGAATGGTTTAAAGCCAAATCTTTTCTTTCTAATTTTTTGATGTAACGCATCAATGCCGATTCAGAGTGATAGGAATTGAAAACCTCGTGGGTTAGGAAAGAAGAAGTTCTTTGAAGGTTCGATGGAATTTGGGTGTTATTCTCCAACACCACCTGAACAGCATCTTTTTGCAGAGCTTCTGCAAAAATGTGTATAATTTTTTGTAAGTCCTCTACAGAAGTAGTTTCATTTAACGACAAAACTACGGTTTCTGTATCTGGATAAAAGAAGTTTAATTCGTTTGCTAAAGCAACTTTTTCTACTTTTTTGGCATCTGCTTTAAAGGATAAAGTATCAAAAAAAAGGGTGTTGGTTTGGTACACTCCCATTTGATTCAATGCATTGGTTAAAGCCACTGCTTGTTGGTGAATTTTGTTGGCAATGTAAGTCAATCCTTTTGGACCATGGTATACGGCATACATGCCAGCCATTACTGCTAACAAAACTTGGGCAGTACAAATGTTTGAAGTAGCTTTTTCACGTTTAATATGTTGCTCACGAGTTTGTAAAGCCATTCGCAAAGCACGATTTCCGTTGGTATCAATCGTAACTCCAATCAATCTTCCTGGTACGCTTCTTTTGTATTCTTCTTTGGTTGCAAAAAAAGCAGCATGAGGCCCACCGTAACCCATCGGAATTCCGAAACGTTGTGAAGTTCCTACGACTACATCAGCACCCATTTCTCCGGGAGGCGTTAACAAGGTTAGGCTTAACAAATCAGCAGCAACGGCAACTTTAATGTCGTTATTTTTTGCTTGCTGAATAAAGCTGGTATAATCGGTAACTTGTCCGTGTTTGCCTGGATATTGTAAAATTGCTCCGAAAAACTCATTGGAAAAATCAAAGGTTTCATGGTTACCAACTACCAATTCAACTCCAATTGGGGTAGAACGAGTTTGCAAAACAGAAAGTGTTTGTGGTAAAATTTCTTCAGAAACAAAAAACTTATTTGCGTTGTTTTTCTTTTGGTCTCTGGTTCTCACATCAAACAACATGGCCATTGCTTCTGAAGCTGCAGTTCCTTCATCTAATAAAGAAGCATTGGCAATTTCCATTCCGGTTAGTTCAATGGCTACGGTTTGGTAGTTTAAAATAGCTTCTAATCTGCCTTGGGCAATTTCAGCTTGGTAAGGTGTGTAAGCAGTATACCAACCCGGATTTTCAAATATATTACGTTGAATTACAGCTGGTGTAATGGTAGGGTGGTAGCCCAAACCAATGTAGGTTTTGTACAATTTGTTTTTTGCACCTAATTGTTGGATATGATTGGCAAACTCATATTCGCTCATTGGAGCTTCTAATTGCAATGGACTTTTTAATAAAATATCATCGGGAATGGTTTCAAAAATTAATTGATCAAAGTTTTCCAGTCCAATGGTTTGAAACATATGTTGTAAATCGGATTCTCTCGGACCAATGTGTCGTTGAGCAAAGTTGTCTGTTTTCATTTTAGTAGTGCGATTATAACAAAGGTTTGAAAAGTAATTAATAAAGTACAAATTTAATTATTCATTCGCTAAATTGATGTGAAACAAAACGTAATATTTTTACCAATTTATTAACCATTTGTGATTTTGTTTATCAGCTATTTTAAGAGTATAACCACAGAAAGTTTTATTTTTGCACAAATTGCTTTGCCATGTTAGGATTAAAATTACCAACCGACCCACGTTGGGCTCATATTGCAGAAAAACATATCGAGGAAATCTTGATAGATCATGCTTGGTGCGAACAAAAAGCTGCCAGCATGGCAATATCTATTATTGTTACAAATCCGGATAAAACAGAGTTAATTCATGAAATGACCGACTTGGTTCGAGAGGAAATGGGACATTTTAAAATGGTGATGCATAAGTTGAAAGAATATGGGTTTGAATTAGGGCCACAACGTCCGGATGAATATGTTAAGAAAATTCAACAGTTTTTTCCAAAAGGAGGTTCACGTACCGATGGTTTGGTACATCATTTATTGGTTGCAGCCTTGATTGAAGCAAGAAGTTGTGAACGTTTTAGAATGCTTTCTGAAAATTTAGAGGATAAAATTTTGGCTAAGTTTTATTTTGATTTAATGAAATCGGAAGCAGGACATTATACCATGTTTTTAAAGTTTGCCCGCAAATATGACGATGTGGAAAAAGTGAATAACAAATGGCAAGCATTGTTAGCATACGAAGCACAAGTGATGCAAGATTTAGGCAAGCATCACTCGGTGCATGGGTAGTAATTTTTTTTGTTTTTTTGATTGACTAAACATGAAGTCCTGCCCTTTTCAATAAGGCATCTACTTTCGGTTCTTGACCACGAAACTTTTTATACAATTCCATTGGTAATTCGGTGCCACCTTTGGAAAGTACGTTGTCTTTAAATTTGGTTGCTACTTCCTTATTGAAAATTCCTTTTTCTTGGAAATGCGCAAAAGCATCTGCATCTAAAACTTCTGCCCATTTATAGCTATAGTATCCCGAGGAATAACCACCTTGAAAAATATGCGAGAAAGAGGTGCTCATGCAATTTTCTTCCACATCAGGATATAAGGTTGCAATTTCCATGGCTTGTTTTTCAAAAGCTTTTACATCTTCAATAGTTTGAGATTTTCCATGATAAGCCATGTCTAAAAGTCCGAAACTCAACTGACGTAACGTTGCCATTCCCTCTAAGAAATTCGCACTTTCTTTAATCTTCTCTACAAATTCTTGTGGAATGATTTCTGCAGTTTCGTAGTGTTTTGCAAACAAAGCCAAAGCTTCTGGTTGGTAACACCAATTTTCCATCACTTGACTTGGTAATTCTACAAAATCCCAATAGACTGAGGTTCCGGATAAACTTGGATACGTTGTGTTGGCTAACATGCCGTGTAAGGCATGGCCAAATTCGTGAAACAAGGTTGTAACTTCGTTGAAAGTCAATAAAGATGGTTTCGTTTCGGTTGGAGGAGTGAAATTACAAACAATGGAAACATGTGGTCGTTCGTTGATTCCGTCTATAATATATTGTGGTTTGAAGGAAGTCATCCATGCACCATTTCGTTTTCCTTTTCTAGGAAAAAAATCAGAATAGAAGACAGCAACTAATTTACCTTCGAAATCTAACACTTCAAAAGTTTGCACATCTTCGTGGTATTTGTCAATGTCAAAAACTTCTTTGAATGTAATTCCGAATAATTTTTCTGCAATGTTAAAAGCACCATGTAGTACATTTTCTAATTTAAAATATGGTTTCAACAACTCATCATCTAAATTGAATAATTTTTGTTTCAATTTCTCAGAATAGTAAGGACCATCCCATTTTTCTAGTTGATCAATGCCGTCTAGTTCTTTTGCGAAAGCTGTTAATTGTGCAAATTCTTTTTGAGCAGCAGGTTTTGCTTTTTCCAATAATTCATTCAAAAATGAAAGTACTTTTTCAGCATTTTGAGCCATTCGTTCTTCCAATACAAAATCAGAATGTGATTTATATCCTAATAAATTAGCACGTTTGTGACGTAATTCTACGATTCGTTTAACAATCTCTTGGTTATTGTATGTATTGTTTTGAAATCCTTTTTTGCCAAAGGCAATACTTATTTCTTTACGTAATTCACGATTTTCAACATAAGTTATAAATGGCAAATAGCTCGGAAAATCTAAGGTAAACACCCAACCTTCTAATCCTTTTGATTTAGCAAGTGAATGGGCCATTTCTTTGGCATCTTCTGGCAAACCCTTTAAGTCGGCTTCGTTGGTGATATGTAATTGGTAGTGATTAGTTTCGGCTAATACATTTTCTCCAAAAGTTAACTGGAGTTTGGCTAATTCGGTGTCGATTTCGCGTAATTTCAGTTTGTCTTCTTCGTTTAACAAGACACCATTTCGTGAAAACCCTTTGAATTTTTTGTCTAATAAAGTGGCTTGTTCTGTTGTTAAAGTCAAATTGTCTTTTTGATCATAAACTGCTCTTACACGTTTGAATAAATCTTCATTTAATGCTATGTCATTACTAAATTCTGTCAACAATGGAGAAACTTCTTGAGCAATTTTTTGCATTTCGTCACAAGTTTCAGCCGAGTTTAAATTGAAGAATATCGATGATAATCTATCTAATTGTTCTCCAGCAAAATCTAAAGCTACAATCGTATTTTGAAATGTTGGAGTTTCAGAATTTGTAATTATGGCATCAATTTCGGCTTTTGCTTTCGCAATATTTTCGATAAATGCAGATTTGTAATCGTCTAATTTTATTTGCGAAAAAGGAGCGGTGTTGTGTTTGGTGTTGAATGTTGAGGTAAGTGTTTTCATTTTTTGTTTTTGATAGGAACAAGTCGCAAATTGTCCGTACAAGTAATATTTAAAATAAATTTTGTTTTGAAAAATAGTGCCTAGCCCAGATAGTAGCGGCATCCTTTTTGTGTCGTTTTAAAAACGAGACAAAAAGATATAGCGGATAGCTGGAAAAAGCTCCAAGAAATTAGGATTTTAATCCTTTAGATGCTTTATTCACTGCTTGTTTTAATCCTTCTTTGTACAAGGTGATTTTATCCAATACACATTTGTCATGGCTTCCGATGATTTGAGCAGCTAAAATTCCGGCATTTTTTGCACCGTTTAAAGCTACCGTTGCTACCGGAACCCCACCTGGCATTTGTAAAATAGACAAAACCGAATCCCAACCATCTATGGAATTACTTGATTTTACAGGCACTCCAATTACGGGTAGGGGAGACATGCTTGCCACCATACCGGGTAAATGAGCTGCACCTCCAGCACCAGCAATAATGACTGAAATGCCTCTTTCGTGGGCATTTTTACTAAAATCAAATAATTTTTCCGGGGTTCTGTGTGCCGAAACAATATCTACTTCGGTTTCGATGTCAAATCCTTGTAAAATATCGATGGCTTCTTGCATTATTGGCATGTCCGAAATGCTTCCCATGATGATGGCTACTTTCATATCAGCCCCCTATCCCCCAAAAGGGGAATTCCTACTAGGGGTGAGTAGGGTTTTATGGTTTTATGTTTTTAGAGTTATTAAACTCCCTCTTAGAGACTAGAGTGGCTTATCACTCTTATACTATTCTTTACTTCTTCTGCAATTTTTCTGGCCACTTCTACATTTTCATTTACTATGGTTACATGTCCCATTTTCCGGAACGGACGGGTTTCTTTTTTGCCATAAATATGTGGTGTCACACCCGGCATTTGCAAAATTTGATGCATGTTTTCATACATTACAGGACCTGTAAATCCTTCTGCACCAACCAAATTTACCATAATTCCTGCAACTTTGCTTTCAGTGTTTCCTAAAGGCAAATCTAAAATGGCCCGAATATGGTTTTCAAACTGCGAAGTATAACTGGCTTCAATAGAATAATGTCCGGAGTTATGAGGTCTTGGTGCGACTTCATTTACCAAAATTACATCGTTTCCTTCCGAGTCTTCAGAAAGAAACATCTCCACAGCCAACAAACCAACATGTTGGAAGACTTCTGCTGCTTTTAAAGCTACTTCTTGAGCTTTTTTCGCCATATTTTCGTCAATTCGTGCAGGGCAAATTACGTATTCTACTTGATTGGCTTCCGGATGAAATTCCATTTCAACTACAGGATAAGTACTAACTTCCCCTGAAGCAGATCGAACTACAATTACTGCCAATTCGTTTTTAAACGGAATCATTTCTTCCAGCAAACAAGGGGTTTCTGGAAGGTTTTGCATATCATTGGTAGATTTTAATACTTTCACCCCAAAACCATCATAACCAAATCTGTCTTGTTTCCAAACACACGGAAAAGTAATTTTTTCAAGTTGTACAGTTTCCTCTAATTCTTTTTTATTGTTAAAGAATAAAGCAGGAGCGGTTGGGATATTGTTTTCGAGGTATTTCTTTTTCTGACTGATTTTGCTTTGGATGTTTCGCAAAGTTTTTGGAGATGGAAACACTTTTTTACCTTCTGCTTCTAATTGATCCAAAGCATCAAGGTTTACATTCTCAATTTCAATGGTCAGGACGTCTACTTTTTTACCAAATTGGTAAACTGTTTCGTAATCCAATAAATCACCCACTTCAAAATAGTGGGCTCCAAATTGAGAAGGTGCATCTATACTTGGGTCTAAAATATAGGTGGCAATATCCCACTTTCTACATTCGGCTAATAACATTTTGCCTAGTTGTCCACCTCCTAAAATACCAATTTTAAAATCGGTAGAAAAGTAGTTCATGTGTGTTGTTTTGGCAAAGATACATATTGCTTTTGTAAAATGAAAAATCAACCATCGAGTAAAGTATTTCAATTTAGCAATTTATATAGTTTGGTTCATGAAAATGCAAATTGCTTTTGTTATTTTTGCACTTTACTAACACCATGATACAACTACACGACAAAACCTTTGAAATTTTTATTACTTACGATGAAATTTCTTTTGCAATTGACCATGTTGCAGAACAAATCAATGACGATTTTCAAGACGAAGTGCCTTTATTTTTAGGAGTATTGAATGGCTCTTTTCTGTTTGCTTCTGAATTAATTCAACGTTATGAACATGCTTGCGAAGTAAGCTTTGTAAAATTAGCTTCTTATAAAGGAACCCAAACCACGCAAGAAGTACAAGAATTGATTGGATTGAATGAATCCATAGAAGGCAAATCGGTAGTGATTTTAGAAGATATTGTAGATACCGGGCATACCATTGAAAAATTGAAGTTAATTTTAAAAGACAAAGGTGCCAAACGAATCAAAATTGCTACTTTGTTTTTTAAGCCAGATGCCTACAAAAAAGAAATCAAAATAGATTATGTTGGCATTCGTATCCCAAACAAATTTATTGTAGGATTTGGATTAGATTACAACGGTTTAGGCAGAAATTTAAACGATGTTTATCAATTATCAGAAAACAACTAATTACCATAAAGCATGATTCATATAGTACTTTTCGGAAAACCAGGAGCAGGTAAAGGAACACAAGCAGAATTTTTAAAGCAAAAATTTAATTTGGTGCACCTTTCTACTGGAGATATTTTTAGATACAACATTAAAAACGATACAGAATTAGGGAGATTAGCAAAAACTTACATGGATAAAGGTGATTTGGTTCCGGATGCAGTTACTATTGAGATGCTGCAAAGCGAAGTAGATAAAAATCCGGAGGCCAATGGGTTTTTGTTTGATGGATTTCCAAGGACAATTGCTCAGGCAGAAGCATTAGATACTTTTTTAGAGACTAAAAATCAAAAAATCACAGCAACCATTGCATTGGAAGCGGATGATGAAATTTTAGTGCAGCGTTTGTTAGAAAGAGGAAAAACTTCAGGCAGACCTGACGACCAAGATGAAGAAAAAATTCGCAATCGCTACCAAGAATACAATGAAAAAACAGCTCCTTTGATGGCTTACTACCAACAGCAAAATAAGTTTTACGAGGTAAATGGTATTGGAAGCATTAATGAGGTTACCCAACGTTTGGTGGAAGTTTTTAATTAGTTAAGCTAATTGACAAAGTATATGATACTAGGCAACCTGTTCTTTTTGGAACAGGTTGTTTTGTTTTTATTGCTTTTCAACGCTATTCTGCTGTAAATCCGATAAAAACTATAACTTTGTTCACGTTTTTATAAAAATTAATTACGATTACCCTATATATACCATTGAATGACTGAAGGAAATTTTGTTGATTACGTTAAAGTTTATGTTGCTTCCGGAAAAGGAGGAAAAGGTTCTACACATTTACACCGCGAAAAGTTTATTGAAAAAGGAGGGCCAGATGGTGGAGATGGTGGAAGAGGTGGACATGTGATATTAAAGGGCAATAAAAACTTATGGACTTTATTTCATTTAAAGTTTCTTCGACATGTAAAGGCGGGTCATGGTGGAGATGGAGGAAGTAGCAGAAGTACCGGTGCTGATGGAGAAGACAAGATTATTGAAGTGCCTCTTGGAACTGTTGTTAAAGACAAAGACTCTGGAGAGTTGTTGTTTGAAATTACTGAACATGAGCAAGAAAAAATATTGGTAAAAGGTGGTAAAGGAGGATTAGGAAACTGGCATTTTAGAACGTCCACCAACCAAACCCCAAGATATGCCCAACCAGGTTTGCAAGGGGAAGAGTTGGATGTGATATTAGAATTAAAAGTTTTGGCTGATGTTGGTTTGGTTGGTTTTCCGAATGCAGGTAAATCTACTTTACTATCAGTTTTAACTTCTGCCAAACCTAAAATTGCCGATTATCCGTTTACTACCTTAAAGCCAAATTTAGGAATTGTGGCCTATCGCGATTTCCAATCGTTTGTAATGGCAGATATTCCCGGAATTATTGAAGGTGCTGCCGAAGGAAAAGGATTAGGGCACTATTTTTTACGACACATTGAGCGAAATTCTATTTTATTGTTTTTGGTGCCATCCGATGCAAAAGACATTAGAAAAGAATATGATATTTTGCTGGATGAACTAAAACGATACAATCCTGAAATGTTAGATAAAGACCGTTTGGTGGTAATTTCAAAATGCGATTTATTAGACGAAGAATTATCTGAAGAATTAAAAACATACATGAAGCAACATTTTAAAGATGTTTCATGGAAAATGATATCCTCTGTGGCACAAAACGGCTTGCAAGAGTTAAAAGATTTGCTGTGGAAGATGCTTAATCCCTAACCAACAATTTACACACAAAAAATGAAAACAAAATTACTTTGGTGTTTTTTGGTCGTAGGAATGTTAACCTACGGGCAAAGAACTTGTGGAACAGTCCACAAAATGGAACAATTGCAATTCAACCCTTTGATGAAACAATTACACGACCAACAAAAGTTGGTCTCAGAACAAGCTTACCAAGATGCTTTAGATGGTAAAAACAACCAGCAAATTTTAAACACTATTAAAATTCCTGTTGCTGTACATTATGTTTTAGAAACCAATGCTACTGAAACCAAGAAAAACTGTTTAAGAAGTTTGGCACAAAATCAGGTAGATATTTTAAATGCGGATTACAAAGGTTTAAATGTAGAAATTAGCACTACTTGGAATGTGCTTAAACCAGCCAATTATCCTGCCATTAATCATGGTTCGATGAATGTAGAGTTTGTAATTGCAGACCAAAATCATCCTGCAGGTTCCGGATTAACTAATGGTCAAAAAGCCATTACTTTTGGATATAATTTTGGAAATGGAACTGATTGGGATTCTACTTGGGCTGGTTATTTAAATTTAGTGGTAGATAATTTAGGAAGTCAAACTTTGGGTTATGCATATTTAGGATCTAACCCTGGTTGGGGTGCTGCTGTATTTATCAATACTTTTTGTTTTGGTAGCGGTTCAGGTTGTGCAGGTTATGTGCCAACGTTACCGTTTAATAAAGGAAGAACATTGACACATGAGCTTGGTCATTATATGAATTTGAACCATATTTGGGGAGATGATTTATGCGGAAACGATTTGGTAGATGATACACCTTTGCATGATGAAGAAAATTATGGTTGTCCGATTATCAATACTTTTTCAACTTGTACAGGAACTCCAAGAATGTTACATATGAACTACATGGATTATACCGATGATGCTTGTTTGTATATGTTTACAGCAGGACAAGTAACCAGAATGCAATCTCATTTAAATAATATTATCAATAACTTCAACCAAACCGTGTTGTCCAACCAAAGCTTTGAACAAAGTTTTGATGTGGTGGTATATCCTAATCCAAGTAATGGAATTTTTACTGTGGAGGTACCAACAGCAATTCAGGTGAAAAAAGTATTGGTGTTTGATGCTTTGGGTAGAGAAGTGTTGACATTAAACAATGGCAACCTTTCTAATCAATTGCAAATAAACTTGCCTAACAAAGGAATTTATTATGCAAGTTTCGAAACTGAAACAGGTGTGATAGTGAAGAAATTAGCAGTGAATTAATTGTGATTAATATAGCAATAAAAAAGCCTCCAATTGGAGGCTTTTTTTATTTTGACTTTTTTCTTAAAACAGCATCATCGCCAAATTTAATAATTTCTATAACAGGATTACCATATATAGAAACTTCGCTTCTTCCGGCAACTTCTAAATTAAGTTTTTCTATTGCCATCACACTGCATTTAACTACATTATCTGTTTTTAAATTAATGTTTTTGCTGGTTAGTTTTTTACCAGTAAATTCTACAGAATTATCCAATCTTAAGTTTAAAGTTTCTAGATCACCTTCTAAAACAGCATTTGCTTTTTGGTAAAAATCAGCTTTCATGTTTTTGGAGTAAATCAAGGCTTGTAAGGTGGCATTTTTGTTTAATTCAAGTACCGTTTCAGAGGCTTTTAAATTTAATTCCATCATCGATTTTTCTTCCATTATCAAGGTAAATAGGTCTACTTTAGCATTCATAAACACTTTGGAATTGGTAAATGTTTTTACAGTTAATTCAGGTACCGTAATTTCAGCCAATGCTTTAAATACTACTCCGCCTTTTGCAATAAGTAATTTAAACTCTGGTGTATATTGAATTCTTATAGCTACTTTTTTTGCTCCAGAAGCTTCTTTGTTGGTTCTAATTCTTAAGGTTTTATTAACTATTTCAAACTGAAAAATTTCTTGTAAATTGTCGTCAGCTTCAATCTCCAATTGAGGTTTGTCACCAGGAATCAAAGTGATTTCTAGTTTTTCATCTATCTCAATAGCTTCAAAATTTTCTAATTCTTTAATTTCAGAAGTTACTATTTTACTGCCTTTGATTTTTTCTTTTTTTTGAGCTTGTACCAAAGAGCTGCCCCAAAATAAAAAAAATATTAAAATCGGCAATGCATAAGAAAACTTTTTCATACGAATGAATTTTAAGAGAGTCACGAAAGTACGTTTTTGAATAGTATATTCCAATAAAAAAACTATCAAAAACCTAACTTTTTTGTTGTATTGGTTTTTGATAGTTAACAGAACAAAAAAAAACTATTATCCTTTGCGTTCTCTTATCGATCCACCGGAACTCTCTTTAATTTCTAAATTAGTCGGTTTTTTGTAATAATTAACGCTGCTTCCACTTGATGCTTTGGCTTTTAACCATAATGCCGGATGTACTTTTTGAGAACTTCCACTAGATGCTTCGGCATCTACTTCGTTTACATATAAATTTTTTGCATCAATCTCACTTCCGCTTGAAGAATCTGTTTGTAAGTGTAAAGCTTTGCCAGAAATTTCTATTTGGCTTCCACTGCTCGATTCTGCTAAAACCTCTTCTTGTTCTAATGCAACTTCAATAGAACTTCCACTGGAACTACTTAATGAGATTTTTGCACCAACAATATCGTTTTTTGAAGTTACACTACTTCCGCTACTGGTCTCAATTTTTGTATAAGTAGGGTTGGTTATGTATACTTGAATTTTGCTTATATTTTTCCAAACAGATTTTTGTTTTAACTGAATTCGCAAAATTTGATTGCTAACATTGGTTTCCACCAATGGTAAAATAGAAGCATCCGTTTTTACTTCTACTTTTCTTTCTGCTCCTTGTGAAATAAAAACCTCAATACCTTGACTAACTTTAATCCCTTCAAAGGCTTCTACATTTCTTAATTCTGTTACCACGTTGCCTGATAGTTCCTTTACAGCTGTGTCTTTAATGTCAATTTTGTATAGGCATGACATACTTAGTATGGCCAATAAAATGGCACAATATGCTCTTAATAGGTAAATAAAAAATCGTATCATATTGTTTTAGTTTTTTTGAACAGTTCCGTTTTTATCTATTACAAGCCTTCCCTTTTTAGGTTCTGCTTTGATCACTTCTTTGTTGTTAATTTGTACTGAGATACTTTCAATAGTATCATTTTCTACTTCTAAATCTTTTCCACAAGTCAAGCATTCTAATTGTGAAGAAGTTACTTTAAAGGTATGCGTTTGTTCAGTAATTCCCCATAAATCTAAAATTCTGGAATCTGTGCGATTGAAATTTTTAACATTTTTGTCAATTTTAACTAATTGATTTTTAGGTAAATAAATATATATAATTATTTCTTGTGCACGAAATTTATCTTTCAATTCGGCTAAAAAATAGTTGTCAAATACCAATTCGTTATTCGTAATGCTGTAATTAAACTGAATTTGTTCTGCCCTATTGGTTGCATTTTCTAACGAATTACCTTTTGAACTTTTTCTAATTTGAAGATATGCTACCGGATTTTCTGAAGGTAAAAATTCTATCTCAACTTCTTCAAAGTATGCCTTTTTTACACCAGTAGAATCTTGTACAATTTTAAAATCGTTGTCCCAATCATCCCAACCTTTGGTGTAATTGTCATTGTAAGAAAACTTTACTTTTAAGGTATCGTTGGTGCTGATTGGCAATTCTATTTTTTCAATTTTATTTCCGGTGTACATAAATTCTTGTCCTTGTTTGATGCTGAAATAGGTTAAAAAGGAAACAGCAATAATCCAAATTGCTATGGAAGTATACTTAACAATGCTTCCTGTTGATTTCATGTTAGGAATCATCAATTTTAATCCCAACAAGCTCAAAAAGAATAATGGAATGCCAAATGCTAAAAAGCCCAATACAGAAATCAACCAAACCGGAATAGAATCATACATGACTAATTCTACAAAATCAGAAGCAGGGTTATTTAGTATAGAAGTCAAACCAAATAAACTTGCAATGAAGGCAATGAACACCCCTAATAACATGATTAATGAAAAAACGGTGATGAAAATTCCGATTACTTTAGCAATCACATTAAAAAAAGCTTGCAAAAAATTGCTGAAATTATGACTGGCATTATTTCTTTGAATGCTCACATTAGCCTGAACTGGATTGTTCAAATCTTCCATTACTTTTTTCTCAATGGTTGTAAGATTCACAGCCTCTCCACGCATTTCAATTTTTTCAGAAGTGGTCATCGCTTTGGGTACCAAAACCCAAAGCAAGATGTACACTAAAATAGGAGAACCAAATCCAGCAATTACAATAAGCACTAATAACAATCTGATCCATAAAGCATCGATATTAAAAAAGTGTCCCAAGCCAGCTGCAACTCCACCTAAAATATTTTTATCAATATCTCGATATAGTTTTTTATTTCTAATGGTGGTTTTGGCATAGGTTTGTCCCGGTTCGTCTTCTAATTTGTAGTCTTCAGGTTGCCCCATGATGCCAATCATAATATCTATTACTTCTAAAGAAACTACGTGTTGGTTACTTGGCATATTTTCTGTAAAAATTTCCGAAATACGCATTTCGATATCTTTCATAATTTCTTCTTTTCCTTGAGAGCAAATAGAGTTTTCTATTGCTTTTAGGTATCTTTCTAATTTTTGAAAAGCAGTGTCATCTATGTGAAATGACAATCCTCCTATATTGATATTTATTGTTTTGTTCATGATGTTAGTTTTTAAGATTGTGTAATATTGGTTACCGCATTCGAAAGTTCTTCCCAGGTTTTTGACAATTCTTCCAAAAATTGATGTCCTTCTTGGGTTAACTCATAATACTTTCTCGGTGGTCCGGAGGTAGATTCTTCCCACCTGTAATTTAGTAGGCCGTCGTTTTTTAACCGAGTTAAGAGCGGATAAATGGTGCCTTCTACCACCAACAATTTGGCTTCTTTTAATGCGTCTAAAATTTCAGAAGTATATTGCTCTTTCTTTTTTAATACCGAGAGGATGCAAAATTCCAAAACTCCTTTTCGCATTTGTGCTTTGGTGTTTTCAATATTCATATGAATTTATTTTAAGAATTTAATGGTAAACGGATATTGGTAGTTTTCTCCATTACTTGCTTTTAATGCAGCTATGATGCTTACGATAAACTCAAATAAAAATAACCCAATAAAAAACAATACACCAATTACTATAAATGCAATTAAGGTTACTGGTGTGGCTTCTTGAAAAATTTCATTGATTTTTTCAAAATCAATAGCAAAGTAAATCACTCCTATCACAAATAAGGTGATGGCAACCAAGTAGTATAAAAACATACTCAAGTTAAAGTTTAAAACGCTTTTACCGCATTGGTCTGCAAAGTCTGACGTTTGTCTTTTATTGATCCAAATGATCAATGGAATAATAATTCCTCCAAAAGGGAAGAGGTACTTACTCATTTGACTCAGATGCAAAATTGCTCCAATGTTTCTGTCTGTTGTTGTTACCATATCATACAAAATTTTGGTTATACAAATATATGTCTAAAAGAAGGTATTATGTAACGCAAGGTACTAATTATTAACATATTTTTAACAAATAAAGTTTACTAAAATTTTTGTACTTTTAGACTCTAACAATCGGATATATCATGGTTTCTGCTAGTAAACTCAATACTTTTCTGTTTTTTAAATTGCCTTCTGCATATTGGAGTGGGGTAAGGGTACATCAAATCAACAACAAACAGTGTGTGGTAAAAGTCAAACATCGATGGTTTAATCAAAATCCATTTCAATCGATGTATTTTGCGGTGCAAGCTATGGCAGCTGAATTATCTACTGGTGCTTTGGTGATGATGGAAATCAAAAAATCAGGGAAATCCATTTCGATGTTAGTAGCAAATAACAAAGCAACTTTTACCAAAAAAGCAACCGGGGTGATCACATTTACATGCAATCAAGGAGAATTGATTCATGACACCATCCTAAAGGCAATAGAAACTAGTGAAGGACAAACCATTTGGTTACAATCTGTAGGAGTTAACCAAAAAGGGGAGCAAGTTTCGGTAATGGATTTTGAGTGGACAATCAAGCTGAAAAACACTGCTAAATAAAAACCAATTAACATTTGACTAATACTATTGCCTTTTCATTTTGGGTAATTTTGTATTACAAAACTCAAAAAAATGAAAAAGGTTTTAATTACAGGAGCTACCGGAATGGTTGGTCAAAAATTGGCCATAGCTTGTAAAGAATTAGGTTGGCAAGTACATTATTTGTCTACTTCTAAATCTAAATTACAGTCTTCTATCGGTAAAGGTTTTTACTGGAATCCCAACACTATGGAAATAGATGCTTCATGCATAGAGGGAGTAGAAATCATTTTTCATTTGGCAGGTGCTACTGTCTCCAAAAAATGGACTAAAGCTTATCAGCAAGAAATTTTGAATAGTAGGGTGTTTTCCACAAGATTACTTAAGGCCTTGTTAAGGGAACATACTAATGAAGTAAAACATGTAATTAGTGCTTCTGCTATTGGTATTTATGAAGATAGCAAAACCAATTATTATGTAGAAAATTCTAATGAAATTTCCACTAAATTTTTAGGTAAGGTAGTGCAAGCATGGGAAGAGGAAGTAGCTAAATTAAACCATTTACGCAAAGTATCTATGGTTCGAATTGGTTTGGTTTTAGATAAAAATGGTGGTGCTTTTCCAAAATTAGTTACCCCAATCAAGCTTGGCGCTGGTGCTACTTTTGGGGATGGTTCGCAATGGCAATCGTGGATTCATATAGATGATTTGGTACGAATTTTTATTTTCTTAGCTCAAAAAGAATTGGGTGGAGTGTTTAATGCGGTTGCTCCAAACCCGGTTACCAATAAATTGATGACACAAGAAGTTGCACAAAAACTCAAAAAGCCTTTATTGTTACCTGGAATTCCAAAATTTACGATGCAATTAGTTTTGGGTGAAATGCATCAGTTGTTATATGAAAGCCAGAGAGTAAGCAGTGATAAATTAATTGACAAAGGTTTTGAATTTCAATATTCGCAATTATCACTAGCTTTAGACGAACTTATCAAGTGATACCATAAAAAAAGCTCCTAAATTTAGGAGCTTTTAATTTAATCTATTTAACAGTTACTTGGTTGTAGATAAAGTGATTTTTAAATCGATATTATCGTTAATGAATTTATCTCCCAAATCAGCAAAGATGGATTTGGAACCATAGTTTACTTTCCAATCTGTTCTGTTAATTGAGAAAGTTTCGGTAGATAAGGTTAACTGACCTTCGTTTACCAAAATGGTAGCAGGGAAACTTACATTTTTGGTAATTTCTTTCATGGTTAAGTTACCAGATACAGTAGTTACACCATTTTCAGTTACTACCGAAGTAATTTCAAACGAAGCTTCAGGGTATTTGGTAGTATTAAAAAAGTGATCAGCGCTTTCATCTTTTGCCAAACCTTTCAAGTGGCCTTCTAAATCTGTTTTCTCTTTTCCTTGTAAATCTAATACTTCAATTGAAGTCATGTCGATTACAAATTTGCCACCTTCAATTTTTCCGTTGTTTAATGACAACTCCCCAGATTTGATTTTAATAGTACCATTGTGCTTTCCGGTTGGCTTAGAGCCTTCCCATTCAATTACAGAAGCGGCTATATCTGCAACGTACACATTGGCATCCGCAGAAACTTCCGTTACTTCTTGAGCATCCTCAGCTTTTTTGGTGTCATTTTTACAAGAAACAACTAAAAATGCACCCATCACTAAAAATACTAAAAACTTTTTACTCATACAATTTTCATTTTTTGTTTAACAATTATATAATAAATCTTCCACAAAATTAAAACTTTTCATGGGCTTGCCTCTTAAAAAAGTATTAAAACTCCAATTTTCAAAAGATGGAATTGGTGACAATTTGGCATTGTAGGAGAAATGGCAGTACATTTGCATACATTTTTAAAACTTAAAATTCATAAACCATTCAATAAATTAATGTGATAGGACTGTAATGGAAGCACAAGAGAAAAACCCAATAGAAGAAATCAATCAAAACGAACCAATTACAACCGAAAACTCTTCAAACGAAGAGGTGATAGAAGTTTCGGAAACCGAGCAATTAAAGTCGCAATTAGAAACCGAAAAAGACAAGTTTTTACGACTTTTTGCGGAGTTTGAGAATTATAAAAAAAGAACTTCTAAAGAAAGGGTAGAGCTTTTTAAAACGGCTAACCAAGAAGTTTTGCAAGCATTATTGCCTGTTTTAGACGATTTTGATAGAGCAATGACACAAATTGCTAAGTCAGAGGATGAAAATTTGGTAAAAGGTGTGGAGTTAATTCACGAAAAATTAAAATCAACTTTGGTATCCAAAGGTTTAGAAATGGTTGAATTGAATGCTGGAGATGCTTTTGATGCGGACTTTGCTGAGGCAATTACCCAATTTCCAGCTCCATCAGAAGATTTGAAAGGAAAGATTGTAGATGTGGTAGAAAAAGGATACAAATTAGGAGATAAAATTATTCGATTCCCAAAAGTGGTAATCGGCATGTAATAGGCCCATTGGGTATAAAATATTAAATGAAAATGAAGAAAGACTTTTACGAAGTATTGGGAATTTCCAAAAATGCTTCTCCAGAGGAAATCAAAAAAGCTTACCGAAAAAAAGCAATCGAATTCCACCCAGATAAAAATCCTGGCAACAAAGAAGCAGAAGAAAACTTCAAACTGGCAGCAGAAGCTTACGAAGTGTTAAGCGATCCTGACAAAAAAGCACGTTATGACCAATACGGGCATGCCGCTTTTGACGGTGCTGGTGGCTTTGGTGGCGGAAGCATGAACATGGAGGACATCTTTAGTCAGTTTGGTGATATTTTTGGAGGAGCCTTCGGTGGGGCTTTCAGCGGATTTGGTGGTGGAGGTTTTGGTGGAGGTCAACGCAGAATGAAAGGAACCAATTTACGCATTAAAGTAAAATTAACGGTAGAGGAAATTGCGAATGGGGTGGAGAAAAAAGTGAAAGTGAAACGCAAAAAACAAGCTCCCGGGGTTTCTTATAAAACTTGTTCTACTTGTAACGGAAGCGGGCAAGTACTGCGAGTAACCAACACTATTTTAGGCAGAATGCAAACTGCAACCACATGTACTACTTGCCAAGGTAGCGGACAAATTATTAATTCAAAGCCTGCCAATGCCGATGCACAAGGGATGATTTTGGAGGAGGAAACCGTATCTATCAAAATCCCTGCTGGTGTGGCAGATGAGATGCAATTAAAAGTATCTGGAAAAGGAAATGATGCTCCAGGAAATGGCATACCGGGTGATTTGATTGTGGTGATTGAAGAAGTAGAACACGAGTTTTTAAAGAGAGAAGGGGATAATTTACATCTCGATTTGTATATCAGTTTTGCAGAAGCTGCTTTGGGAGTTTCTAAAGAAATTGAAGCAGTAGGAGGTAAAGTTCGCATCAAACTGGAAGAAGGCATCCAATCGGGAAAAATTCTTCGATTAAAAGGCAAAGGTGTACCAAGCCTAAATGGTTACGGAAATGGAGATTTGTTAATTCATGTAAACGTTTGGACTCCAAAACAACTAAACAAAGAGCAACGGGTTTTCTTTGAAAAAATGTTAGAAGACGAAAACTTTAAACCTAATCCGGAAAAATCAGATAAATCTTTTTTTGAAAAAGTTAAGGATATGTTTTCCTAGTATTAAAACTTTTTTTAATTTTGTTAAACTAAGTAATTAGTAAATTTCTTTTTCATAGCAATTTTTCCCATCCATGGCTTGTACTTGGGTGGGTTTTTTCTTTTATGCCTGTAACATTTTATGTACATTGTGAACTCATAACTAAAACTTTTTAATATGAGCTCTTATATTCTTGAGGCAAAAAACATCGTAAAAAACTACGGAAGTTATCGGGCCTTAAACAACGTTTCTTTGCAAGTACCCAAAGGAAGTATTTATGGCTTGTTAGGGCCTAATGGTGCCGGTAAAACTTCTTTAATCCGAATCATCAATCAAATTACCATGCCCGATTCGGGTCAAGTAATTTTAGATGGAGAGCCACTGCAACCCAAACACGTTCAGTATATTGGATACATGCCTGAGGAAAGAGGTTTGTACAAAACTATGAAAGTTGGAGAACAAGCTTTATACTTGGCACAATTGAAAGGAATGGACAAAGCAGAAGCCAAAAAGCAATTGCACTATTGGTTTGAGCGATTGAATATTGAAGGTTGGTGGGACAAAAAAATACAAGAGCTATCCAAAGGAATGGCTCAAAAAGTGCAATTTGTGGTTACCGTATTGCATCAACCTAAATTGTTGATTTTTGACGAGCCATTTTCTGGTTTCGACCCAGTAAATGCCAATTTGATCAAAGATGAAATTTTAGCATTAAAAGAAAAAGGTGCCTCTATCATTTTTTCTACCCACCGTATGGAAAGTGTAGAAGAATTGTGTGATCATATTGCTTTAATACACCTATCCAACAAAGTTTTAGAAGGAAATTTATTAGACATCAAGCGTAGTTTTAAAAGCAATACCTTCGAAGTTGGAATAGAAACCAACCAAGCAGAAGCTTTGAAACAATTGTTAATTACCCAAAATTATGTGGTTCAAGAGGCAGATTTTAAAACCATTCACAACGATTATAAGTTATTGGTGCAACTACAACAACATACTGCTAACGATTTGTTACAATTGCTCATAGCTAATGGGCAAGTAACCCACTTTTTAGAAAAAATCCCCAGTGCCAACGATATTTTTATTCAAACCGTAAGCAAAAAATCATGAGTGTATTATCTACCATCATCCAAAGAGAGTTTTTAGCAAAAGTTAAAAACAAATCTTTTATTGTCATGACTTTTTTAAGTCCGTTGTTGTTTGTTGCCATTATGGGAGTGGTGGCTTTTGTAGCTAGCATAAAAGGCGACCAAAAGCAAATTGCCATACACGATGCTTCCGGAATTTTTGAAAAAGAATTCGAGTCGGATAAGCAAACCAAGTTTTATTACTTTAAAAACGAACCATTGGAAGTGTTAAAAGACAGTGTGCAATCGGAGTTCTATGATGGCTTGTTGTATATTCCTGTAGAGGATGATTTAAACAAAGTAGCCGAAAAAGTGCAATATATTTCTAACGATAGTCCAAATTTAGATTTTGTGTTGGATTTAGAAGACATTATTGCTGAAAAAATCACTAAAGAAAACTACTTAAAAAATGGCATCGATACCAAAGCTATTGACTCGTTAAAAGTAAATGTTTCTGCCAAATTATCCAAATCTACTGGAGAGGATGGCTTAAAAGGCATCAACGAAATCAAAACTTTTATTGGATTTGGATTTGGGTATTTGATCATGATGTTTATCATTATTTATGGCAACATGGTCATGCGAAGTGTGATTGAAGAAAAAACGAACCGAATTATCGAAATTATCATCTCATCGGTAAAACCATTTCAGCTGATGATGGGTAAAATTATTGGTACTTCGTTTGCAGGTTTGTTGCAGTTTTTGGTATGGGTAATTTTAGGTGGTGTATTGTACGGAGTGTTGGGTGCTATGTTGGGTACTACCTCTACAGCCGAGCAAATGATGCAGCAACCCGAAGCCATGGAAGCTGCTTCTAAATTCAATTTTGAAATAGTAAAACAATACATTGAAGAGTTAAATATTGTTTCGTTGGTATTGTATTTCTTGGTTTATTTTATTGGTGGCTACTTTTTGTACTGTTCCTTTTATGCAGCAATTGGAGCAGCAGTAGATAACGAAACCGATTCGCAACAATTTTTATTACCAATTATGTTGCCTTTAATTTTAGGTATTTATATTGGGTTTGCTACTGTAATTAATGATCCTCACGGAACCATTGCTACGGTATTTTCAATAGTTCCGTTAACCTCTCCAATTGTCATGCTCATGCGAATTCCGTTTGGAGTGCCTTGGTGGCAAATTGCATTATCTATCGTTTTGCTATACGGATTCTTTATATTTGTAGTATGGGTAGCAGCCAAAATATACCGAGTTGGTATTTTAATGTATGGCAAAAAGCCAACTTGGGGTGAATTACTTAAATGGATGAAATACTAAGTTTGAAAGAAATACTTGTTGAAATAAAAGAGTTTTTAGGATTTAGCCTATATCATTCCAGCCAAGTGAATATCACGGTTGGTTTGATATTGGCTTTATTGATTGCTTTAATTTTAACCCGAATTGTTTTAAAGATAATTCGGAAATTTATTACCCAAAAATTACCATCGGAAGACAAATCAAAGTTTGTTGGTATTTTTCAGTTCATTCAATATTTGGTGTATGTGTTTGTGGTAATGTTTACCTTAAATGCAGCCGGAATTAACATCAGTGTTTTGCTTACAGCATCTGCAGCTATTTTTATTGGGTTGGGGTTTGCTTTGCAACAATTGTTTCAAGATGTTATTTCCGGTGTACTGATTATATTGGACCAGTCCTTACATGTGGGAGATATTATTGAGGTAAACGACCGTGTTTGTAAAGTGGAAAAAATCAGTTTACGATCTACCAAAGCGGTTACTCGTAACAACCGAGTTATGGTAATTCCAAACCACAAGTTTTTAACAGATGTAATTATCAACTGGACCCAAAATAGTACCGATGTTCGTGATTTTGTAAAGGTTGGAGTAGCTTATGGTTCCGATACCAAATTGGTAGAACAGCTTTTATTACAATGTGCCAGCCAACATCCTGAAGTATTGCCAAACCCAAAGCCAATGGTGTTTTTTGAAGATTTTGGAGATTCTGCTTTGGTGTTTTCCCTTTATTTTTATGTTTCAGATGGTTTTAAATTACCAAAAATACAAAGTGAAGTTCGCTTTGCTATCGACCAAGCATTCAGAAGCAACAAAATCACCATTCCTTTTCCACAACGCGATGTGCATGTGGTAGAGAAGAAAGGGTTTTAAACAAATTCATTTTTAATTAAATTAATCCGATGCCAATTAACTTTTTTACCGGCATCGGATTTCTTATTTTTGTAAACATCCAATAGGTATTTATGGCAAAAATTTTAATTATCGAAGACGAAGCAGCAATCAGAAGAGTATTGAAAAACATTCTTTCTGAAGAAAATTCCGAATACCAAGTAGAAGAAGCCCAAGATGGCGAAGAAGGTTTTGCAAAAATTAAACAAGAAGATTTTGATTTGGTTTTGTGCGACATCAAAATGCCAAAAATGGATGGCGAAGAATTGCTTACCCAAGTAAAAGCAATCAAACCCGAAATTCCGTTTGTCATGATTTCCGGACATGGAGATCTACAAACTGCAGTAAATACCATGAAATTAGGTGCTTTTGACTACATTTCCAAACCACCCGATTTGAATCGGTTGTTGAACACCGTTCGAAATGCATTGGATAAAAAGCAATTGGTGGTGGAAAACAAAATATTGAAGAAAAAAATCAGCAAAAAATACGAAATGATTGGCTCGAGTGCCAAAATAGAGCACATCAAACAGTTAATTGAAAAAGTGGCTCCCACCGAGGCAAGAGTTTTGATTACCGGGCCTAATGGTACCGGTAAAGAATTGGTAGCACACCAATTACACGAAAAAAGCGAAAGGGCTTCCTTTCCGTTAATCGAAGTGAACTGTGCAGCTATTCCATCTGAATTAATTGAAAGTGAATTGTTTGGTCATGTAAAAGGTGCTTTTACTTCTGCAGTAAAAGACCGTGCAGGTAAGTTTGAAGCTGCCCATAATGGCACCATTTTTTTAGATGAAATCGGAGACATGAGTCTGCCCGCACAAGCCAAAGTATTGCGTGCTTTACAAGAAAATTTAATTCAAAGAGTAGGAGCAGACAAAGACATTCCCGTGAACGTACGTGTGATTGCAGCTACCAATAAAGATTTGAAAAAAGAAATTGCCGAAGGTCGATTTAGAGAAGATTTGTACCATCGTTTGGCAGTAATTTTAATCCAAGTGCCTTCGTTGAATGAAAGGAGAGAGGACATCCCGGAATTAATCCATCATTTTGCCCAAAAAATTGCTGAAGAACAAGGCAATGCAAGCAAATCTTTTGATGAAAAAGCCATTCAATTACTGCAGCAATACGACTGGACAGGAAATATTCGAGAACTCCGAAATGTGGTAGAACGTTTAATTATTTTAGGGGAAAATCCTATTTCGGAAGAAGATGTTGTTTTGTTTGCTTCCAAAAATTAAGCTATGCAATTAAAAAAAATACATCATTCGCTACAAAAAGCTTTAATCGAGTTGGGTTATCACGAACCTAATAAGTTACAAGAACCATCTTACAGTCTCATTAAAAGTGGTGCGGATGTAGTTTTGGTGGCACCAAAGCAAACTGGTAAAACCATGAATGCTGTGATGCATACTATTCAAAAATTACAACAACCTGTTGGAGAAAGTACCAGAGCATTGTTTTTGGTCAATTCAAAAGAAGATGGTTTGGAAGTAATGGAATGGTTTGAAAAATTGGGGAAATACAACCAATTGCGGGTGTATTTTTCACACGATAAATCGGATATGGATGAAGATAAAAATAGGATTTCCCTCGGAAATGATATTATTGTTAGCACGCCAACCAAAATTAATGATTTATTTGCAACAGCAGGTTTTAATTTAAATACAGTTCGATTTTTGGTAATAGATGATGCCGATTTGCAGTTGAAAAATCGTTGGGAAAATTTATACCAACGATTGTTTATCAGTATTGTTAAAACCCAAGTGGTGATAAATGCTTCTGAAGTAACTGAAAAATTGGAGTTTTTTGTAGATAAACATCTAACCGAACCATTATGGTCAGAAGTTTAATTTGTTTGCTATGTTTTATTCTAAATTAACACGAAAATGAGCCTATATTTACCCTTACATATTACCAATGAAACCGCATGTTTAAAAGCGGTAATTTTAGGAACTGCTACAAGCAACGGGCCTACTCCAACTGTTAAGGAGGCGTATGATCCAAAGTCGTTAGAGCACATTTTAGCAGGCACCTATCCCGTTGAAAAAGATATGGTTGCTGAAATGGAAGCCTTTAACCAAGTGTTTCAAAAATATGACGTAAAAGTTTATCGACCCGAGATTATAGAAAATTACAACCAAATTTTTGCCAGAGACATTGGTTTTGTAGTGGAAGATGTTTTTATCAAGGCCAATATTTTGCCTGAAAGAGAAAGAGAATTGGATGCCATTCAGTATGTGATGGATCAAATGGATTCTGCAAAAGTAGTTCGTCCACCAGAAGAAGTGCATATTGAAGGTGGAGATGTGATGCCTTGGAACGATCATATTTTTATAGGTACTTACAAAGGAAGTGACTATAAAAACTATATCACTGCACGAACCAATATGGAGGGAGTGGCCTATATGAAAGCACTTTTTCCGAATAAAATTGTAAAGGAGTTTGATTTGGTAAAATCTAAAATCGAACCTCGTGACAATGCCTTGCATTTAGATTGTTGTTTTCAACCGGTTGGAACTAACAAAGGGATTATTTACAAAAGTGGTTTTAGAGAAGAAGCCGATTATATGTATTTGGTTGAATTGTTTGGAAAAGAAAATTTGTTTCACATTACACGCGAAGAAATGTACCACATGAATTCCAATGTGTTTTCTATTGCCCCTGATGTGGTGGTTTCCGAAAAAAACTTTACCCGTTTAAATGCTTGGTTGCGATCTCACGGATTTACCGTAGAGGAAATTCCGTATGCAGAGATTTCTAAACAAGAAGGGTTACTACGTTGTTCTACTTTGCCTTTGATAAGAGAGTGATGCTTTGTTTTTCAAAAAAAATCAACTTTTGTTTTTCTTGTTAACCCACTGGTATATTTTGTAAAGCAGGAAAAAAAACAAACCAAATAAAATCCACTGAAATAATTGCCAAAAGAATAAAGGTAAATTAAAGTCAGACATAGTTTGATGATTAGGTTTTCTGTTTCTTTTTTTGAGCTGCCGGAAACAACACATTGTTTAAAATTAAACGATAACCTGGTGAATTTGGATGCAAATCCAATACGGTTGGTGCATCTCCCACTCGGTGCTGGTAGTCCTCCGGATCGTGGCCTCCGTAAAAGGTAAACATTCCTTTTCCTTTGGTGCCATGCAAGTAGCGAACTTCGCCATTAATTAATAATTCTCCTAAAATTAATACATTCGATTTGATTAATTCAGAATCAAAGGAGGTGGTTTGCCCCATGAATCCTTTGATTAATTGGGTGTGATTTTGGCACAACATACTTGGGATAGGATCCCATTTGGCAGAAAATTCCATCAAGGTAAAATAATCTCTTTCCATCGGAAATTTTCTTTTCTCAGTCATGTCAATATCAGAAAATTCATATCTATTAGGGTTTCTTTCTAAGGTAAAGTTTTTAAATGCAAATGTGTTGCTGTAATCAATTTTAGCTTGGTAATTTGGTTCACTTGGGTCGCCATCAAACATGGGCTCGCAAATATCCACGCCATCTGCCGACAATGCTATGTCAAAACTATCCGTAGCACTGCACATGGCAAACATAAATCCTCCACCTACTACAAAATCTCTGATTTTTTTGGCAACTGCTCTTTTAGATTCTGAAACTTTGGCAAAGCCAAGTTTTGCAGCTAATTCTTCTGAATCTTTTTTTTGTTGAATGTACCAAGGAGTATTTCTGTAAGCTCCAAAAAATTTGCCGTATTGTCCAGTAAAATCTTCATGATGCAGGTGAAGCCAATCGAACAACAACAATTCATCTTTTAAAACTTCTTCGTCATAAATTTCTTTAAACGGAATTTCGGCATAAGTCAATACCAAAGTTACCGCATCATCCCAAGGTTTTTTGCCTTTAGGGGTGTACACCGCAATTTTGGGGGCTTTTTCCAAAACCACGGTTTCCATGTTTTGTGATGGAGCACTAATTTCTTCCAAAATGCCGTTAGCTTGTGCATCGGACAGTACTTCAAAACTAACACCTCTAATTTTGCATTCTCTTCTGATGTCTTCGGTATCTGGGAGCAAAAACGAGCCCCCTCTGTAATTTAGTAACCAGCTTGCTTTGTAATCTTTTTCCAAAGCCCAATACGTAATTCCGTAAGCTTTTAAGTGGTTTTTTTGCGATACTTCATCCATTGGCAATAAAATAAAGCCAGCATGAAGCCAGTTAAAACATAACAAGAGGCAAATGCCTATCCATCGGATATTTTGATTCATGGACTAAAATTATCAAAAATAATATGAATTCGTGTTTAAATAAACTTAAAGACAACAAAAAACCTCTCTTAATTGCTCAAGAGAGGTTTTGAATATTTCAATTTTTAATTATGCGTTGCTTGCTGCTGCAATTAAGTTTAAAGCAGATCCCGCCTTGAACCATTCAATTTGACTATCGTTGTAAGTATGGTTAGCCAAGATGATATCTTTGCTTCCATTAGCGTGAACAAATTCTAAAGTCAAAGCTTTTCCTGGAGCAAATTCGGTTAAATCTAAAAAGTTGATGGTATCATCTTCTTGAATTTTGTCGTAATCCGCTTCATTAGCAAAAGTCAATGCCAACATTCCTTGTTTTTTTAAGTTGGTTTCGTGGATACGAGCAAATGATTTTACCAAAACAGCTTTCACACCTAAATGACGTGGTTCCATTGCAGCATGCTCACGAGAAGAACCTTCTCCGTAGTTGTGGTCACCAACAACAATCGAAGCAATTCCTTGTGCTTTGTATGCACGTTGTACTTTAGGCACTTCGTCATAAACTCCGGTTAATTGATTTTTTACTGAGTTGGTTTTTTGGTTAAAAGCATTTACAGCACCAATTAACATGTTGTTAGAAATGTTGTCTAAGTGGCCTCTAAAACGCAACCACGGGCCAGCCATTGAAATGTGGTCGGTAGTACATTTTCCGAAAGCTTTGATCAATAATTTAGCTCCGGTAATATTGTTGCCATCCCAAGGTTGGAAAGGATCTAATAACTGTAACCTGTCAGAAGTTGGAGAAACTACCACTTCTACTCCAGAGCCATCTTCAGCTGGAGCCTGGAAGCCTGCATCTTCTACATCAAAACCTCTTTTTGGTAATTCGTCTCCTGTTGGAGCAACCAAACGAACTTCTTCCCCTTTGTCGTTTAACAAAGTGTCAGTAATTGGATTAAAATCCAATCTACCAGAAATAGCCAATGCAGCTACCATTTCAGGAGAAGTTACAAAAGCGTGTGTGTTTGGATTTCCGTCTGCTCTTTTTGAAAAGTTACGGTTAAAGGAATGTACAATGGTGTTTTTTTCTTGTTTGTCAGCACCTTCTCTGTCCCATTGTCCGATACATGGTCCGCAAGCATTGGTAAATACTTTGGTTCCCATTTTTTCAAAAGTTTCGATAATGCCGTCTCTTTCAATGGTGTATCTGATTTGTTCAGAACCCGGGTTAATACCGAATTCAGCTTTTGGAGTAATTCCGTGTGCAACTGCTTGTTCTACAATAGAAGCAGCTCTACTCATGTCTTCGTATGAAGAGTTGGTACACGAACCAATCAATCCCCATTCTACTTTTAAAGGCCATCCGTTTGCAGTAGCTTCTTCTTTCATTTTAGAAACCGTAGTTCCTCTATCTGGAGTAAATGGACCGTTGATATGTGGTTCTAATTCGGATAAATTAATTTCGATTAATTGGTCAAAATAATTTTCTGGATTTGCATACACTTCAGGGTCTGCAGTTAAGTAGGAAGCAATTTTATCTGCAGCATCTACCACATCCTGACGACCGGTTGCAGATAAATATCTTCTCATGGAATCATCGTAACCAAAAGTAGAAGTGGTTGCTCCAATTTCAGCACCCATGTTACAAATGGTTCCTTTTCCGGTACACGACATTGCTTTTGCACCTTCTCCAAAGTATTCCACAATAGCACCAGTTCCTCCTTTTACGGTTAAAATATCTGCTACTTTTAAAATTACGTCTTTAGGAGCGGTCCAACCGCTTAATTTTCCGGTTAGTTTTACACCGATTAATTTAGGGAATTTCAATTCCCAACTCATTCCCGACATCACATCTACTGCATCCGCACCACCAACTCCAATAGCTAACATACCTAATCCACCAGCATTTACAGTGTGTGAGTCGGTACCAATCATCATACCTCCCGGAAATGCATAATTTTCCAGAACAATTTGGTGAATAATTCCTGATCCTGGTTTCCAAAATCCAATTCCGTATTTGTTAGAAACGGAAGATAAGAAATCAAATACTTCTTTTGACTGTTTGTTGGCTAACTCTAAATCTTGTTTTGCTCCACTTTTTGCTAAAATTAAGTGGTCGCAATGAACAGTGGTTGGAACAGCAACTTTGCTTTTTCCAGCATGCATAAATTGCAACAATGCCATTTGAGCAGTTGCATCTTGGCAAGCAACTCTATCCGGAGCAAAGTCTACATAATCTTTTCCTCTCTGAAAAGTTTGGTTTGGAGTTCCATCCCACAAGTGGGCATACAATATTTTTTCAGATAACGTTAAAGGTCTACCAACCAATTCTCGAGCTTTATCTACTCTAGCAGGAAATTGGCTGTAAACTTTCTGAATCATTTCAATATCAAAAGCCATAAAGTTGAGTTTTATAAATTGTGGTGCAAAATTACGAAATCGTTATAAATTAATGATATAACCCATGGATAAATTCTTCTTAAACTCATCAATTTGAAGTATTGTTAAATAGCACCAAATATTTTTATTTTAATGTCAAATATTTAGAGTTTATAAGTACTTAAAATAACAAATTTGGAAAATAAATAATAAAATCTGTCGCTTTAAAGATATCTTTGCAGCTTTAATTTTAATTATGATTACAGTACAAGACATTGCAGTAGAATTTGGAGGAACCACTTTGTTTAGCGAAGTAGCTTTTGCAATTAATGAAAACGATAAAATAGCTTTAATGGGTAAAAATGGTGCTGGCAAAAGTACCATGCTAAAAATATTGGCAGGAGCACAAAAACCAACCCGTGGAATGGTTGCCGTGCCTAAAGACAAAGTGGTGGCTTATTTGCCTCAGCATTTGTTAATTTCAGATGATGCCACTGTAATGGAGGAAACTTCAAAAGCATTTCAGGAAGTTTTTCAAATGAAAGAAGAAATTGATGCGATCAACGAACAATTAACTATCCGAACCGATTACGAAAGCGATGATTATATGAAGCTAATTGAGAGGGTTTCGGAATTAAGCGAAAAATTTTATGCCATTGAAGAAATCAATTATGAAGCCGAAGTAGAAAAAGTTTTGAAAGGATTGGGCTTTAAGCGTGAAGATTTTACCAGGATGACTTCTGAATTTTCAGGAGGATGGAGAATGCGAATTGAATTGGCAAAAATTTTATTGAAAAAGCCTGATTTAATTTTGTTAGATGAACCTACCAACCACTTAGATATTGAGAGTGTGGAATGGTTGGAGGATTTTTTAATCAACCAAGCCAAAGCGGTGATTGTTATTTCACACGACAAAGCTTTTGTAGAAAACGTAACGAACCGAACTATTGAAGTTACACTTGGTAAGATTTACGACTACAAAGCGAAATATTCGCATTATTTAGAATTGCGAAAAGATAGAAGAGCACATCAGCAAAAAGCTTATGAAGAACAACAAAAAATGATTGCAGAAACCAAAGAGTTTATTGAGCGTTTCAAAGGAACTTACTCTAAAACTTTACAAGTGCAATCGAGAGTAAAAATGTTGGAAAAATTAGAAATTGTTGAAGTGGATGAAGTAGATAACTCCGCTTTACGATTAAAATTTCCTCCTGCTCCACGAAGTGGACAATACCCCGTGGTAGTAGAAGTATTATGCAAAAAATATGGAGATCATGTGGTATTTCAGGATGCTAACATGGTGATTGAGCGTGGACAAAAACTAGCTTTTGTTGGAAGAAATGGAGAAGGAAAATCTACGATGATCAAAGCAATAATGAAAGAAATTGACTTTGAAGGCAAATTAGAGGTTGGGCATAACGTACAAATTGGTTATTTTGCTCAAAACCAAGCTGCACTGTTGGATGAAAATTTGACTGTTTTTGATACCATAGATCAAATTGCAGTAGGAGATATACGAAGTAAAATCAAAGACTTACTTGGAGCATTTATGTTTGGAGGTGATGATATTACCAAAAAAGTGAAGGTGTTATCCGGTGGAGAAAGAACCCGTTTGGCCATGATAAAATTGTTATTACAACCGGTAAATGTGTTGATTTTAGATGAACCTACCAACCACTTGGATATGCGAACCAAAGACATCATTAAAGATGCTTTAAAAGATTTTGACGGAACCTTGATTTTGGTGTCGCACGACCGTGACTTTTTACACGGCTTGGTAACAAAAGTGTTTGAGTTTGGCAACAAGAGAATAAAAGAACATTTTGAAGATATCAAAGGTTTCCTCGCATTGAAAAAAATGGAGCATTTAAAGGAGATAGAGAAGGTATAAATAGAGTGAGTACCGGTGATGATTTTAATGGATTACATGCAATTTTCATGTTTTAAAACTTAACGAATAGACTCTGAAAGAACTTGATACAAATTAAAATGAAAACACAAGCAACCAATACCATTTTAATGATTCGTCCAGTTGCATTTAGGATGAATGAACAAACCGCAGTAAATAACTATTACCAAAAAGTAATAGATGGTTTAACCCCTGAGAATGTGAATGCAAAAGCACAGCAAGAGTTTGATGCTTTTGTAGAAAAATTAATTGCTCATGGGGTAAATGTTATTATAGTGGAAGATACCTTACAACCCGATACTCCGGATAGTGTTTTTCCTAATAATTGGATTTCTTTTCACCAATCAGGTGACGTAGTTTTATATCCAATGTTTGCAGAAAACAGAAGATTAGAAAGAAGAGAAGATGTGTTAGATTTATTGGAAGAAAAAGGATTTCTTATTGAAAATGTATTGGATTATACTCTTGCAGAGGAAGCGAATGTGTTTTTAGAGGGAACTGGTAGCATTATATTAGATCGTATAAATGAAAAAGCCTACTGTGCCTTATCTCCTAGAGCAGAGGAAGAATTATTTATTGAGTTCTGCGAAGATATGGAGTACACACCTGTAATTTTTAATGCTTACCAAACTGTAAATGGTGTAAGAAAACCTATTTACCATACCAATGTAATGATGTGTATTGCAGATACTTTTGCGGTAATTTGTGCCGATTGTATTGATGATAAAGCAGAACGAAAAATGGTGTTAGAGCAGCTAAAACAAGATGGTAAGGAAATTATTTTAATTTCGGAGGAGCAGGTAAATCACTTTGCAGGAAACATGTTGCAAGTACTTGGAGTAAACCAACAAAAATATTTGGTAATGAGTAGCAGTGCCTACCAAAGTTTAACTCAAAAACAATTGGAATCCATTGAAAAGCACAATCCTATCATTCATGCAAGTTTAGATATTATTGAAGCCTGTGGTGGTGGTAGTGCCCGATGTATGATGGCTGAGGTATTTTTACCTACAGAAAATTAACCAAAGAAATAAGGACAACCAAAATGAGTGTCCTTTTTTATAATCTTTTTCGTTTTCGATTTCGAACGTAATTTTGAATGGCATCCTTTGAAGTATACCAAACGCCATTTTCTTTGTAAGCATCTATTTTCCCTTGCCTTGCTAACAAACTAACGTATTCCTGCCCATATCGGCTTTCGGGTTCGTTTACAATTTGTTGTATAGGCTGGTAATCATCATTATTTGTTAAAGCATTAAGATAAATGTTTAATGTTCTTTCTTCAGCTTGCATTACCAATAATACTAACTTTTGGTAGTTGCCTAGATTAGCTTCATTCAAGGCATCGTAATACTTTTTCCGATCTTCTTTTAATATAATGGCAGGAGTATAGCCATCTTTCATTAATAACAAATTAAAAAGCAATCGAACCGTTCTGCCGTTTCCATCAAAAAAAGGGTGAATATGCACAAATCGATGATGAAAAATAGTAGCTCTTACCACAGGATGCAAATGAGCACTGTGCTTATTTACACACAAAAATAATTCTTCCATTAAAGTAGAAACTTTTAGGGCATTTGGTGGAATAAAATTTGCACCAGAAATTCTTACACCCCCAGTTCGATACCTTCCGGCAAAATCTTTCTCAATTTTTTGGAGTACCAAAGCATGGGTATCTAATACATCTTTTTCTGTGATTTGATAATTTGAAGCCACCAAATTTTGAACAAATTCAATACCCTCTTGGTGGTTTACTGCTTCAAAGTGCTCTCTTAAACTTTTACCTTTAATGGTAAACCCTTCTTCTAAAACCATTTTGGTTTCTTGTAAGGTTAACGTGTTGCCTTCGATACTATTGGAGTGATAGGTCCACTCAACAGTTAATGCCTCTTGAATGTTTTTGATTACCATAAAAGGGATAGGTCGGAAAGTATCCAACAGCTGTTTTTTTTTCGTTAACCTACGCAAAGTATCTTGTTGTTCATAGGTTAAAGTGATTTTACCCCAATTCATAATTTTTAATATCGGCAAATATACAAAAATAGTATAAACGATATTAAAAAATAAACAAAAACAATCTCTAGGAGGTTTGTTGTGAGGTTGTTATAATTTAAAAACGTTGGTGATAGAGCTGATGATGTATTGAACTCCGATGGCAATTACAATAAATCCGATGATACGAGAAATAGCCACAATACCTGAAGCTCCAAGAATTTTGGAAAGATAATGAGCACTTTTTAGAACAAAGAAAATAACTGAGGATACAGCTAAAATTGCAGCACAAAGTAAAATGATTTCCAAAGTAGAAGTGTAGTCTTGATGCATAGCAATTAATAGAGATATAGATCCGGGTCCCGCTAACATCGGTATGGCAAGTGGAGTTAAAGCAATATCGTCTCTACTTTGGGCATCTGTTTCCACGTCTTTTGTAACGCCTCTGGTTCGGCTAAATTTCCCAGATAATAACGAAAAACCTGAACTGGCAATAATCAAACCACCTGCAATTCGCAAAGCATCAATACTTATTCCAAAAAATTGAAGTACATATTCTCCAACAAAAAAAGAAACCAATAAAATTAAAGCCACATCAATTGCTGCCCACAAAGCAACTCTTCTTCTTTCTTGTTTGGTGTAGTCTTGTGTTAATCCAACAAAAATTGGGATACATCCTAATGGATTAATTACTGAAAAAAGAGCAACAAAAACCAAAAAAAATATTTCCATGATAAGTTTCTTTTAAGCAAAGGTATCACAAATCATCAACATTTGTTGGTGTGTTTTTTACTTTCTGAGCCATCATTTTTTCATAAAATTGATGTATTCCAGCATTTTTTGCTGGAAACTCTATTGACACCAAATGATGTTCTGCATGAATAGAAAGGTAATTAGCAGGTTTAAATACAACCAATTTATAGTACGGTATAGCCAAACCATAGGTTTCTAATAAAGATCGAAACCTAATGATGATTCCTTTAGGCCTTAATTCGATGTTACAATAATTTAAATTATGATCATAATCTAATAAAGTTTGAATTTCTTCACTTGCTTTGTGAATAAGTAACCGAGGAGAACCTGTTCCATTAAGTTTGATATTTTCAAACAATCCAAACGGTTTGCCAACCAACACCTCAATGGCTTGGTTAATTTTAGGTTCATTATAAGAGACATTAAATAACATGAAATTTATTTTTCCAAAATTACTTTCATTCCAAAGCTTGGTAAAATAATTGTCAATTTATTAGAACTTGTTTGATGCACAATACCTTCAAAGTTTTTAAACGGACCATCAGTTATAATAATTTTGTCGCCTATTTTATAATTTTCTACAGAAACATGCTGATAGGTGCCATTTTCGAAATTTTTTAAAGCTTCAATTTCTTTTTCCGAAATTATTGCCGGTTTTCCGTTCCAATATAAAATTTTTAAAATTCCGGGTACTATTAAAACTTTTTCAAAAATATTTGGAGAGATATTAATAAATAAATAAGAAGGAATCAATGGAATCTCTACTTTCTTTTTTCGATCACTCCATTGTCTAACGGTTGTTACAGTTGGACAATATGCATCAAAACCTTTTAAATTTAATTCCAAGGCAACTTTTTTTTCGCTTCGAGGTTTTGTGTATAGAGCATACCAAGGCATATAGTTTAAATAGAATATTGGTTTTGATAATAAGTTTGATAATTTCCGGTTGTTACATTTTTTAACCATTCTTGGTTTTCAAAATACCAATCAATGGTAATTTGTAAACCTTGTTCAAAAGTTACACTTGGTTCCCAACCTAATTCTCGTTGGATTTTTGTTGCATCAATGGCATAACGCAAGTCGTGACCAGGTCTGTCTTTAACAAAAGTGATCAATTGTGAAGAAGTGCCTTGAGTTCTTCCTAGTTTTTTATCCATCAATTCGCATAAAAGTTTTACCAATTCAATGTTTTTCCATTCATTGAATCCACCAATGTTGTAGGTTTCGTGGTTTTCTCCTTGATGAAATATTATATCGATTGCTCTTGCGTGATCTACAACATACAACCAATCCCTGGTATAATTGCCATCGCCATAAACCGGTAAAGGTTTTTTTTCAATGATATTATTGATAAAAAGAGGAATTAATTTTTCGGGAAAATGATTTGGACCATAATTATTGGAACAGTTACTTATAACTATGGGTAAATGGTAAGTTTCTCCGTAAGCTCTTACAAAGTGATCAGAGCTTGCTTTGGATGCAGAATAAGGAGAATTGGGTGCATATGGGGTTTCTTCTGTAAAAAACCCTGTTTCTCCTAAAGTTCCATAAACTTCATCCGTACTAATGTGGTAAAATCGTTTGTTCTCGGAATTATTTTTCCAGATGCTTTTCGCAGCATTTAACAAATTTACAGTACCAAATACATTGGTTTTAACAAAAGCTAAAGGATCGGAAATAGATCTATCTACATGCGATTCAGCTGCCAAGTGAATTACACCATCAAACTGATGACGTTCAAAAATTTCTTGAACCAAAGAGGCTTCGGTAATATCCGCTTTGATAAAATGATAATTGGAAGCCGATTCAATATCTTTTAAATTTTCTAGGTTACCTGCATAGGTCAAAGCATCTAAATTATATATTTGATAGTTTGGATAGCTTTGAACAAATTGTCTTACGACATGTGAGCCAATAAATCCGGCTCCTCCTGTAATTAATATTTTTTTTTGCTCCATTTTATTTTCCCGTTCCGTGATAAATAAACCCTATTTTTTCCAATGTTCCTCTCTCTAATAAATTTCTTCCATCAAAAATAAATGCTGGTTTCAACATGTTTTGATACACTTTTTCCCAATCAAGTGTTTTGAATTCATCCCATTCGGTTAAAATTAATATGGCATGGGCATTTTTACAAGCTTCATAAGCATTTGCTGAAGTTTTTACCGCTTTTTGGTTTTCTACGTTACTTCTGCTTTGTAAATAATTCAAATCATTCAACATTTGCTTTTCAGAAACTTTTGGGTCATACACCGCAATATCTGCTTGTTCATTTATTAGCGTATCAGCCACATAAATTGCTGCGGATTCTCTGGTGTCGTTGGTATCCTTTTTAAAAGCCCAACCTAAAAAAGCAATTTTTTTACCTGCAACGGTATTGTATAAGGTTTTGACTACTTTTCTTGCAAATCTATTTTTTTGGTGGTCGTTCATGATGATAACCTGCTCCCAATAATCTGCAACTTCTTGTAAACCGTATGATTTTGCAATGTAAACTAAGTTTAAAATATCTTTCTGAAAGCAAGATCCTCCAAATCCAACAGATGCTTTTAAAAATTTTGAGCCAATTCTGGAATCACTTCCAATTGCTCTCGCAACTTCATCCACATTTGCTCCAGTAACCTCACACAATTCGGATATAGCATTTATAGAAGAGACTCTTTGTGCCAAAAATGCATTAGCAGTAAGTTTTGATAATTCAGATGACCATAAATTGGTAGTAAGGATTCTTTCTTTTGGAATCCATTGAGCATAAATATCTACCAAGCTCTGTATGGCTTGTAAGCCTTCTGTGGTTTGGTCACCTCCAATCAACACTCTATCTGGTTGTAAGAGGTCTTCAACCGCTGTTCCTTCTGCTAAAAACTCTGGGTTAGATAAAATTTGAAATTTAATACCGTTTCCAGTATGGATTAAAATATCTTTAATTGTTTGTGCAGTTTTTACTGGTAAAGTAGATTTTTCTACAACTATTTTATCCGTTTTGGCAACTCGTGCAATTTGACGAGCTGAAAGCTCAATATATTTTAAATCAGATGCCATCCCTTTACCTGTACCATAGGTTTTGGTTGGTGTATTTACCGAAATAAAAATCATTTCAGCTTCTTCAATGGTTTGGTCAACATTGGTAGAAAAAAATAAATTTCTTCCTCTTGCTTCTGCAACAATTTGATCTAACCCTGGCTCGTAAATTGGTAATTTACTTACATCCGGATCGTTCCATGCTGCAATTCTTGCTTCGTTTAAATCTACAACAGTTACTTGAATATGCGGACATTTTTGTGCGATAACTGCCATGGTTGGTCCACCAACATATCCTGCTCCAATACAACAAATTTTACTAATCTTCATGATTCTATTTTAAATTTTCCCAATACCAATTTACTGCTTCTTCTAAGCCTTTAGCAAAATGGTGGGTTGGTTGATAATTCAATAATTTTTTTGCTTTTTCCACACTTGCAAGCGAGTGAGGAATGTCTCCTTTTCTATAAGGCCCATAAACAATGTCAACTTCAGCAATTTTTGGGTCTTTTTCACTTAAATATTTTTTTAGTAAGTGAACCATGTCGTTTAAGGTTGTTCTATCACCAACTGCAGTATTGAATACTTGATTAACCGCATCGGGATTTTCAGTTAACATTGCTTTTTCATTCATCTGAATCACATTGTCAATGTAAGTGAAATCTCTAGAGTAATTTCCATCACCATTAATCACGGGTGATTCATAATTCATTAATAATTTAACAAATTTTGGTATTACAGCTGCGTAAGCACCATTTGGGTCTTGCTTTCTTCCAAACACATTAAAGTATCTTAATCCAATGGTTTCTAAGCCATAAGTTTTGGTAAATATATCTGCATATATTTCATTTATATATTTGGTAATAGCATATGGAGACAATGGTTTCCCAATTTTGTCTTCTACTTTTGGAAGACTTTCTGAATCGCCATAAGTTGACGAGCTTGCAGCATAAATAAAACGCTTTACTCCAGCATCTCTTGACGCAACTAACATATTTAAAAAACCATTTACATTAACTTCATTACTTGTTATAGGGTCATTTATAGAACGAGGAACAGAACCCAATGCTGCTTGATGTAAAACATAAGAAATTCCATTTACTGCATGTTGACAGGTTTCTAAATTTCTAATATCCCCTTCAATTAATTGAAAGTTATTATTTTCAAGGTGTTTTGAAATATTATGACGATGTCCAGTTGCAAAATTATCCAAACAAACTACATAATAGTTTTTCGCTAAAAAATATTCACATAAATTTGAACCAATAAAACCTGCCCCTCCAGTTATTAAGATTTTACCAAAAACCATAATTATGTAATAATTTAGATAGTTAATATTTTGTTTAATTTTAGACTAAAAAATAATTTCAATTATTAATATTTTATCTATTAGAATTTAAAAATTATTTTGCTTTAAAAATCTATTTATATTTACAATAAATCTTATTTTTAAAAGTATTTTTAATTATTGATTAAGTCAATTAATTTAATAAAATTTCCTTTATTTATGGTTTGATGTAAAGCTTTTTTCAAAAGGAATGCGATGTAAAATACTTCTTCCCAAAGTTACTTCATCCGTATATTCTAATTCGTCACCAACTGCAATTCCTCTAGAAATACTCGAAATTTTTATATTTGAATCTAATAATTTTTTATAAATGTAAAAATTAGTGGTGTCTGCCTCCATGGTAGAACTTAATGCTAATATAATTTCTTCTACTGATTGTTTTTTGACTTTTTCTATCAAACTTTCAATATTTAACTGAGAAGGCCCTATACCTTCCATAGGAGAAATCTTTCCTCCTAAAACATGATAAATCCCTTGAAATTGTCCTGTATTTTCAATTGCCATTACATCCCTAATGTCTTCTACAACGCAAATTATTTGATGGTTCCGTTGATGACTTTTACAAATGTCACAAACTTCCATGTCAGAAAGGTTATGACAGCTCTTACAATAATTTATCTCTTCACGAAATTTTATTAAAGAATTAGCCAAATGCAAAGTTTGGTGAGAAGGGTTTTTTAACAAATGCAATACCAAACGTAGAGCCGTTTTTTTACCTATTCCAGGTAGCTGTGCCACTTCCAATACCGCATTTTCTAATAATCTTGAAGGAAATTCCATATTGCAAAAATAAGGGTTTTACATTTGCTTGTTTAAAATATTTTTTTGAATTACAGTTTTAAAGTTTTACTTTGTAAAAAAAATATTTGCATGGCCCCAACTTATTTGTTGATTTTGATATTCACTTATTTTGGAGTTTTAATTGGTTTGTCTTATATGGTTGGTAAAAAAGAGGAGAGCAACGAAACCTTTTTTAAAGCCAACCAAAGTTCTCCTTGGTACTTGGTAGCATTCGGAATGATTGGTGCTTCCCTATCTGGGGTTACTTTTATATCGGTTCCAGGAAAAGTTGAAGCATCACAGTTTGTTTACTTTCAGTTAGTTCTCGGATATATTTTGGGTTATTTGATCATTGGTACAGTGTTAATGCCTTTGTATTACAAACTAGGTTTAACAACCATTTATACGTATTTAGAACAGCGTTTTGGAGCACTATCTTATAAAACAGGAGCTTGGTTTTTTATTGTTTCTAGAACGGTTGGGTCCAATTTGAGATTGATGTTGGCGGCAGATGTTTTACAAACTTTGGTTTTTGCTCCTCTTGGAATTCCATATTGGTTAACCGTAACCGTAACCATTTTCTTAATTTGGGTGTATACTTTTAAATCAGGTATTCAAACCATAGTTTGGACGGATACTTTGCAAACATTGTTTATGTTGATAGCGGTTGGAGTGAGTATTTATACCGTTTCTGCCGATTTAGGATTAAACTTAACTAGTATTACAAGTTTTGTTGCAGAAAGTGAATTTTCAAAAACTTTCTTTTTTAACGATCCAAGTTCTGCTGATTACTTTTGGAAACAATTTTTTTCAGGAACATTTATTGCCATTGCTATGACTGGTTTAGACCAAGATATGATGCAAAAGAATTTGACATGTAGGTCGTTAAAGGATGCTCAAAAAAACATGTTTTGGTTTACCATTGTACTTACCATAGTTAACTTTTTGTTTTTGGTATTAGGTTTATTATTTACAGAGTATGCCATTAAAAATGGAATAGATGTACATAAAGACCAATTGTTTCCGGTTTTGGCCAACGAATATTTAGGATTTGGAGTTGCTTTTTTCTTTACGGTTGGGCTCATAGCAGCTGCATATTCAAGTGCAGATAGTGCCATGACTTCGTTAACTACTTCCTTTTGTGTGGATATTTTGTCGATTGAAAAAAAATATAATACGTTAAAACAAATTCAAATTAGAAAGAAGGTTCATCTATCTTTTGTACTGGTATCTATTGGGATAATTTTATTATTCAAATATTTAATTGAAGACGCAAGTGTGATAGATAAAGTACTAAAATTTGCTGGATTTACTTACGGTCCATTGCTGGGTTTATACTCTTTTGGTTTATTTACCAAGTTAAAGGTGAGAGACAATTGGGTACCTTTGATTGCTTTGTTATCTGTAACAATTAGTATCTTATTAAACCTTAAAAGTCAGGATTGGTTTGGGTTTGCATTTGGATTTGAAATATTAATAGTTAACGGATTTTTTACTTTCCTTGGTTTATATATTTCTAATTGGTTTGTACCAAAACAAGTAAATTAATACTGATTGGTACTTAACAATACCAATGTACATGCTTCTTCCCAAGCGATGCCAGCATTGTTAAGTTTTTCCTGAAATTCAGGATTTTCAGTTCCAGGATTAAAAATCACTCTGTTTGGTTGCAAAGCTATGATAGGATCTATCCAATCGTTTTGATTTTTTGGTCCAACATATAAAGTTACCGTATCTACTTTTTCTGAAGGTAATTCTTGTTGTATTTCAATTCCTAAAACAGCATCTTTTTTCATGCCAACTGCAATTACCGGATGATCATGGTTTAATAACATTTCTATGGCTTTATAACTGTATCTTTCGGGGTTATTTGATGCACCTAAAACAACTGTTTTTTTCATTTTAATAAAATTATGGTAACAAATTTACCACAAAAAGAAGCACCCATAAAATAATTGGTTGCTATTTAGGAATAACTACCTTTGCAGCCATGAAATCATTAGCTATTTACACCAAAGAATTTTCTTATAACATTCGATTGGCATACCCAATCGTGATGGGAATGTTAGGACACACTTTGGTGGGGATTATTGACAATATGATGGTCGGACAATTAGGTGCTACCGAATTAGCCGCAGTGTCTCTCGGAAATAGCTTTGTTTTTATTGGAATGTCGCTAGGGATTGGATTTTCAACCTCAATTACCCCATTGGTTGCTGCTTCTGATAAAGAAGAAGCCAACGAACATGCCAAAAGTGTGTTTCATAATGGGTTGTTTTTATGTACTTTATTGGGGTTGATTTTATTTGGAATTATTTTCGCTTCTAAGCCGTTACTATATTATATGGGGCAACCCAAAGAAGTGGTAGAAATGGCTGCACCATATTTAGATATTGTTGCTTTTTCGTTAGTGCCACTAATTATGTTTCAGGCATACAAACAATTTGCAGACGGAAAAAGCGAAACCAAATACAGTATGTGGGCCACTATTTTAGCCAATATAGTTAATGTAGGAGTGAATTATTTTTTGATTTTTGGAATTTGGATTTTTCCGGAAATGGGAATTGTAGGTGCAGCTATCGGAACCATAGCCTCCAGAATAGTAATGCTAATTTACATGCATTATTTACTCAAAAATAATTCGAAGTTTACTTTCTTATTAAGCGGATTTAAATTGGATGAAGTTAGGGCATCCATCCTTAGAAAGATTATTGCTTTAGGAAGCCCCTCTGCTATGCAAATGTTTTTTGAAGTAGCATTATTTACCGGAGCTATATGGCTTTCCGGAATGTTGGGAACCACTTCGCAAGCAGCCAATCAAATCGCATTAAGCTTGGCATCTTTTACCTTTATGTTTGCAATGGGCTTTAGTGTGGCAGCGATGATTAGAGTTGGAAATCAGTTGGGAGAAAGGGATTTTGTAAAATTACGAGTAGTGTCGTTTTCTAACTTTTTACTAGTCATGTTACTGCAAAGTATATTTGCTATTTTATTTGTGTTGTTTCATACCCATTTGCCTTATTTGTTTTTAGAAGCAGATCCATTACTCCCTGTTGCAGATGTTTCTGAAGTAGTTTCTATAGCTTCTAAGTTGCTATTAATTGCTGCCCTGTTTCAGTTGTCAGACGGACTGCAAGTAGTGGTTTTAGGAGCACTAAGAGGGTTGCAAGATGTGAAAATCCCAATGTATATTACTTTTGTTGCCTACTGGATGGTAGGATTTCCAATTTCTATTTATTTAGGATTGTACACCCAATTAAAAGCTATTGGCATTTGGATTGGTCTGTTTGCAGGTTTAACAGTAGCAGGGGTGTTGCTTTTTTGGAGATTTCATATGTTGACCAAAAGGCTGATTGTTGCCAATACTTAAATAACGAGAGTTCGATATAAATAAATCAGTTTGTTGTGAAACACTTTGTGGTTCTCTGTCCTTCTTAGTGACTTTTGTGTTACAACTAAATAAGTTATTACACAAAATGCACAAAGCACACACAAAGTTACAAGGAGATAATCACATATTTAATAATATTTATTAAGTCGAACTCACGTAAAATAAAAAAAGACAACCTTTTCAGATTGTCCTTTTTTTATTTTTCTGCTTTTATTATTTAATTTCTACCAATTCGGTTTCAAAAATTAAAGTTGATTTTGCAGGGATAACTGGAGGCCTTCCGTTTTCACCGTATGCCAACCAGTATGGAATAATTAATCTGGCTTTTGCACCTGTGTTTAACAAAGCAATGCCTTCTTCCCAACCTGGAATTACCATTTTGTTACCTAACGGAAATTCAATGGGGTCATTTCTATCATAGGAACTATCAAATTTATTTCCATTTTCAAAAGTTCCTATATAATGCACTCTTACGGTTTTTCCTGCAGTAGCATTTTCACCATTTCCTGCTTGTAACATTTCGTAAGCCAATCCCGAAGGTAAAATAATTGCTTTAGGATATTTTTCTTTCACCATTGCTGAGAATTTCTCTTTTTCAGCAAGCAAAGCAGCTTCTTTTTTAGCTTGTTCTACTTTTTGAGCTTCTATCTCTTTACTCATGGCATTGGCAAAAGTTTTAGCAGCATCAAAGGCTTTTGCTTTTTCTCCGGTACGAATAATTTTTACTTCCAGCATCACTTCGTTTTGTTCAATGGCATCTACAATGTTTTGTCCCATCACAACTTTCCCAAATACAGTGTGTTTACCATCTAAGTGAGGTGTAGCCACATGGGTAATAAAAAACTGACTCCCATTGGTGGCAGGTCCAGCATTTGCCATGGATAAGATGCCAGAACTATTGTGTTTTAAATCGGTAATTTCGTCTTTAAATCGATAACCTGGTCCACCAGAACCTGTTCCTGTTGGGTCACCACCTTGAATCATAAAACTTTTGATTACTCGGTGAAATTTTAAGCCATTAAAGTAAGGTTTTCCTTTGAATTGTTCCGAAACAATTGGATTGTTTCCTTCTGCCAACGAAATAAAATTAGCAACTGTAATTGGAGTTTTTTGGTAATACAATTCGGCTAAAATGCTTCCTTTGTTGGTTTTAAATTCTACAAAAATTCCTTCTTGCTTTTGGGCATTGCTTGCAATTGCAATTAGGAAACAAATAATTAATAGTGTTTTTTTCATACTAGTGTTTTTGTTTCTATTGGTTAATCTATCCATTGGTAATATCTAGCTCCAACTAAATTAGGTTGGCTTTGCTCGATTCTTTGCAAAATCCATTCCTTTTTTGGGGGAACTACAGATTTTTTTTGATTTTTGGTATGCAAAGCTACATAAGTATCAAAATTTATGGGAGTTGTATTGCTTAAAATTTCTTCAAAAGGCAATTTTGCAATTTTTTCTTCATAAAAAGTACCAATGCTACCAATAAATGCTTTCGATTTACTTCCACTTCCATAAGCTATAAAACCAACGGAATGGTTCGCAATATTTTGGTCTTTATAAGAAAATAAATATCCTAAAAATGCTAAAAATATTGAACCCGTATAAATATTACCTATAATACCAGAAAGTGATTCAGTTTTTGCAATTTTATTTTCAACCAAGGTAGCATAGGCATCACTTTTATACAATGCTTTTGATTTGTCTGCCAAAGTTTCTCCGGGTTGACTTTCTAATAAGTCTGGATTTTCTTCTGCAAAAATATCAATAAAGCTTCTTCTTGCCTGAAAACAATAGGGGAGATGCATCACAATAGCATCCCAATTTTCATATAATTTTTCAGAAGTTTGCAACTTTTTCTTAAGTTGTAAATAGGCATTTTTGGTTCTGCTGACATAACATTTTTGAGAATAAGCACCATCAAATACGGGTTGCTCTTTGTACACCAACAATTCTGATTCGTGAATTTGGTTGCTTTCTATATTTGTTTCTACAGAAAAGGCTCCTTCTTTAAAATTTCGTCTTGGTTTAAAAAAGTCAAAAACTCCTTCGGTAGAAATTCCAATTTCCGGATGTATTTCTATTAATTCCGGATTGGCACTTAAAAGCATGGCAATAGCACCTGCTCCTTGGGTATATTCACCGGTGGAATTTAAGTCGTATTTAGCAAAATCAGTAGCTATAACAATTACTTTCTCAGTTGGGTTGCATCTGATAAAATCTAAGGCATTGTGCATGGCATCTACTGCACCAATACAAGCAAAAGTAAATTCGGTGGTATCGCAATGCTCCAGTTTTCCTTTGCCATATTTTTGCTCCATCATGTTAAAAAGATAGGATCCAATAGGCTTAGAGCTATCCACCCCACTTTCGGTACCAATATAAATTTTTGCAATTTCAGAAAAAGAGATATCTTCCTGCGAAACCAATTTTTCTAAGGCATTGGCAGCAAATGTTACCACATCTTGGTGGATATCCGGAAAACTAATTTTTTGTATTCCCAAACCAGCTGTCAATTTGGTTGCATCTTGATTTCGATAGGTAGCAAACTCTTCTACCGATAAAAATATTTTCGGAAAATCAAATGCAATCGCTTCAATGCCAACTTTTACCATGTTTAATTAGTTTGGTTTTTCTACTAAATGAATTTCAAAAATTAAATTGGCATTTGGGGGAATGACACCACCTGCACCTGCTTCTCCATATCCTAAATAAGCAGGAATGTATGCCAATGCTTTATCGCCAAATTTCATGTTTTCAATGGTTTCTAAAAAACCAGGTATTAAGCCTTGTTTGTTGCCAATAACAAAGGGAAATGGAGTGTACCCATTCATATTAGCTCTGTTTTCATCCCAACTGCCATAATCTTTAGCAATACTTTCAATGTTGGTGTCAAATAAAATTCCGTTTTCAAAATATCCGGCATAATACACATAAACAGTACTACCGTTTTCAGGCTTTTTGTTTCCGCTTTCTAAAATTTTAAATTGCAAACCCGAAGATGTTTTTTTTGCAGTTTTTTGATTTTCATCAAATTTTGCTAAATTAGATTTGATTATTTCTTGATATTGTATTAAAAACTCAGCTTCTTGTTTTGCTTTTTCTTCCGCTTGTTTTTTAAGTGTTTCAGCTTCTTTAGCTAATCTACTTTCAAATACTTTAACTGCACTAAATTTTTTTGCTTTTTCTCCATTTCGTACAATAATAATGCTTTTAATTTCATCACCTTGAGCAATTTGGTTTACCACATCCATACCTTCTGCTATTTTTCCAAAAACCGTATGGAGTCCATCTAGCCATGGAGTTTCTTTGTGGGTGATAAAAAATTGACTTCCGTTGGTTCCGGGTCCTGCATTGGCCATAGATAAAATCCCAGGACCAGTATGTTTTAAATCGGTAATTTCATCTAAAAATTTGTATCCCGGACCACCTTCACCGGTTCCTTTCGGACATCCACCTTGGATCATAAAATCCGGTATTACTCTGTGAAAAGTTAATCCGTTGTAAAATGGCTTTCCTTTTTTGTCGGCTTCCGTTACTTGTAAATTAGTACCCTCTGCCAAAGTAATGAAATTGGCTACTGTTATTGGAGTTTTTTCAAATTCTAATTCTGCAACAATGTTTCCTTTACTGGTTTCTATTACTGCAAAAATGCCATTCCCTAAATGGTCATAATCTTTATTGCAACTGATAAAAATAATTGTTAATAAAGTAAATAGGGTATTTTTCATGAGTTTAATTTTTGTTTTCTGGTTTGATATCTGTAATACTAACTAATACTTTTAAAGGTAGGTTTGGTGGGATGTCTCTATCATCTCCATGATACCCATAACCCATGTGCGAAGGAAAATAAAAAATTCCGGATTCCCCTTTTTTTAACTTTTTTATACCATATCTTAAACCTATCATGATGTTTTGTTTGTCAACTAAATAGGTTTGGGGTTTTAACTGCTCACGAGAATAAATTACTTCTCCATATAAATCTTGAATTTCATAAGTAAAAAAAACCAAATCATTTTTTTGTGGGTAGTATTTTTCTTGTTCATTTAGCTCGGTAATGGCAAACCAAAATCCTTTTTGAGATTCTTTAAACTTCAATTCAGGGTGAGATTTCATTAACGAATCGATGATTTTTTCTTCTTCTGCAACTAATAATAGATTACGCTGAACAGATTCTTTCATAAAAGTTCCTTTGCTTCTGTTTACAGGTCTTCGAGGTTCTTTTTCATTACACGATAAAAGTGTAATTAGTACCAATAAATAAATAATTTTTATACAGTACATAACTCAGGATATTGGTTTATGGTTTGTTGAAATATATAGATAGTTTCTTGTAGGCTTAAACTTGATTTTCCTCCAGCAGCATTTTTATGTCCACCTCCATTAAAATGGTTACGTGCAAATTGATTTACATCAAAATTTCCAACCGAACGAAAGGAAATTTTAATGATTTTTTCAGCTACATTTTCCATAAAAAAAGCAGTCATTACAATTCCCTTGATGCTTAAACCATAATTTACAATACTTTCGGTATCTCCTTTCTGGTAATGAAACTCGTTTAATTCTTGATGTGATAACGCTATGTAAGAAACTTTTGGTGTTACCATATGTAAGTTTTGCAATGCTTTTCCAAGTAATTGTAAACTGTTATAGCTATTGCCATTAAACAGTTGGTAATGTATAGCTGCATTATCAATACCGGTTTGTAATAAAATACTTACTTTTTTATGGGTAGCAGCTGTAGTTTTGGGAAATCTAAACGAACCACTATCTGTAACAATTCCGGTGTACAAACAAGTTGCAATGTTGGCATCTATTAAAACTGATTTTTCAGATTCAAGAATCACATCTAAAACCATTTCGCAAGTGGATCCGTAAGAAGTATCAGAAAACAAATACTTGGCAAAAGTGTCTGGCATTTCGTGATGATCAATCAAATAAAACTCTGGAGACAATTTTTGTACAAAACCTCCCATGTCCTCTCCCATGCGATGCAAGGCATTAAAATCTAAACAAAAAATTACTTCTGCTTGTTCCAAAGCAGTCTTAGCTTGTCTGTTTTGTGTTTCAAACACCAAAATTTTATTGGTATCTGGCATCCACTTTAAAAACTCAGGTAATTCGTTTGGAACTACAACATGTACATGCGGACTAAACTTTTTTAGGAAAAAATAAAGTCCCATACTCGACCCAATGGCATCCCCATCTGGGTTTTTATGGGTAACAATGGTGATTTTTTTATTGTGTAAATTGTTGAAGTTAAATGCTTTGATTGATTCCAATTTTAACATGTAATTTTTTTGTAAATATACAATTTGATGTGATTATTTTTTGACTCTTTTAGTTTTCCTCCATTCCCATGGAGCAATTGGATTGGGGTCAGCCCAAAGTCCGATTTTGTTTTTCCTGGCTTCTTTTTCTAATGATGCTAAATGCCTGCTTTTGGAATACTTAGTATTGTGCCAAACCAAACCGTTTTTAATTAAGGTTTCAGATAGATATGCTCCTTTAAAATACACTTTGGCAATCGTTCTTCCATAGCGGTCTTGGTCTGTTTTTATATAGGTGATTTCTTTCCCAAAAATCAAATCTGATACAAAGGATTTGGCTTTTTTGCCATAGGGTTGGTTTTTTTCAGGGCAGTCTATTTCTGCAAAACGAATCACAATGTTCTTATTTCCCTCCAATAATACTTCAATACTATCTCCATCTTTTATCCCAATTACTTTTGCTTTGGTTTGAGCTTCGCATTGTAAAAATATTAACGAGATTAATAAAATGTATTTTATCATTCCGAAGTGTTTTTAAAAGTAATTTCAGTTTGAGGAAATGGCATATTAATATGATTTTTATCTAATGCTATTTTACAATTTTCTAAAATATCAGAACTAGTTGAAATAAAATCCTCAGGCAAAACCCATGCTCTTACGCTTAATTCTACTGAACTATCGGCTAAGTTAGTAACTAAAATTTGTGGTTCAGGTTCCATGAGTACTTTAGGATTATTATTAAAGCATTCAACAATACGTTTTTTGCCTCAGAAATGTTACTACTATAATCAATACCTACTATATGGTCAATTCTTCTTTTTCCTTGTTGGGTGTAATTAATTATTACTCCATTTGATAAAATTCCGTTTGGGATATAAATAGTTTGGTTAACAGCATTAATTAATTTGGTATTAAATATTTGATTTTCTTGAACAGTTCCAATTTCATACTGTGCTTCAATAACATCGTTTACCTTAAAAGGTTTGAATAATATAATCAGTATTCCACCAGCAAAATTGGATAAAGAGCCTTGTAGTGCCAAGCCCACTGCTAATCCTGCAGCACCTAAAATGGCAACTAATGAAGATGTTTCTATGCCCAGTTTGGATATTACAATCACAAAAAGTAATACCCTGAGAATCCAAAAAATCAAGTTTCCTAAAAAATTCCCTAAAGTTGGTTCCACATTACGCTTGGTCATGATCTTCTTTAGAGATTTGGTTACCAAACTAATTAACCAAAGTCCAACAACTAGTAATAATATAGAAGAAAATAATTTAGGAGAATACTCCATTAATTTGGTTCCCAGGAAGTGCACATAATTTTGAATGTCGTTCATGGCTTAAAATTTAATTGAAACAAAAAAAACCACTCTTTTGGAGTGGTTTACCTAGTAGCGGGAACAGGACTCGAACCTGTGACCTTCGGGTTATGAGCCCGACGAGCTGCCTACTGCTCTATCCCGCGATGTGAGTACAAATATAAGACGTTTTTTTTAAATAGCAAATAAAAATTAGTTTTAATGCCATTATTTATTATTCATATGGTTATCCGATTGGTATCGAGTATCTTTGCAAAAATTAAAAATTCATGCACAAAGCAGGTTTCGTAAATATTATCGGAAATCCCAACGTAGGAAAGTCAACTTTAATGAATCATTTGGTAGGAGAACGATTATCTATCATCACCAATAAAGCCCAAACGACTAGACATCGTATTTTGGGAATTGTAAATGAGGAAGAATATCAATTGATTTTTTCAGATACTCCTGGGATTATTCAGCCTGCTTATGAAATGCAAGAATCGATGATGCAGTTTGTAAAAACTGCACTAGAAGATGCAGACATTTTAATTTATATGGTTGAGGTAGGGAAGAAAGAGCTTAAAGATGAGAATTTTTTTCAAAAAATCATCCATACCAAAATACCAGTTTTATTGGTTTTAAACAAAATAGATACTTCCAATCAAGAAAAATTGGAAGAACAAGTCCAATTTTGGAAAGAAAAGGTGCCCAATGCAGAAATTTTTCCTATTTCAGCAAAAGAAAATTTTAATGTCTCGGCTTTATTTCAGCGATTGATCGAATTATTGCCAGAGTCTCCTCCTTATTATCCAAAAGATGCATTGACCGATAAATCGGAACGTTTTTTTGTAAATGAAAAAATTCGTGAAAAAATATTAATGCACTACCAAAAAGAAATTCCGTATGCTGTTGAAGTAGAAACAGAATCCTTTAAAGAAGAAGACGATATTATTCGTATTCAATCGATTATTATGGTAGAAAGAGATTCGCAAAAAGGAATTATCATTGGCCACAAAGGAGAAATGTTAAAACGAATTGGAACCGAAGCCAGAAAAGATTTAGAAGTGTTTTTTGATAAAAAAATCCACTTGGAATTGTTTGTAAAGGTAAATAAGGATTGGAGAAACAACGAGTACCAATTGCGTAGGTTTGGTTATATCCAAAAATAATCATTCCGTTACAATTTTGTGGTAAAACTGATACAATCGCCTTGCTTGAGTCATCCCGGCAATGCGATTCATTCTGGCAAAAAAATACAAAAATACCCAAGCCATTACCATCACTAACATGATCCAACCCCAATAGCCAATAGCAATGTTCATAGACCAGTTGGAGTAGGCAATTACAGCTGTAATAATAAAAATGCCAGCTACAACAAAATGTCCAAACATAAACATAGTCCATAAAGCGGGTTGAGGTCCAAACAAACCTCTAATATTGGTTTGTTTGTCAGAATTTTTTCCAATTCTAAATGTAAATGCGGACTGTATAAAAACCTTTCGCTTTGATGCATGTCCAACCAAAGGTGTTGGTCAACAATTTTTATCACAAACTAATCCTTGTTTTGAAGTTTGGTTTGCTGAAATTTACCCAATAACTCTTCCACAGAAGCATCAATGGTTTCTTGAAATCGAATTCTTAACGGAATTTGATCGGTAACTGGTTGCATTAATTGAATTTAGGTTTAACCAAAGATAGTATATTTTTAGAATTGTTTAATCATTAAGATGGCTGAGTTCGTTCAGCCGTGTGAATTAGGTGCTTTGCCTATTAATGCTTACTTTTGCCAAAAATTACAATTTATGAGCAATATTATTGCCATTGTCGGAAGGCCAAATGTTGGAAAATCCACTTTATTTAATCGATTAATCAAAAGAAGAGAAGCGATTGTTGATTCCGTTAGTGGAGTTACAAGAGATAGAAATTACGGAAAAAGTGATTGGAATGGTGTTGAATTTTCGGTAATTGATACCGGAGGATACGTGATTGGTTCTGACGATATTTTTGAAGCAGAAATTCGCAAGCAAGTAGAATTAGCCATTGAAGAAACCGATGTAATTTTGTTTGTAGTAGATGTAGAAGAAGGCATCAACCCAATGGACGAAGAGGTTGCCAAATTGTTACGAAAAGTAAAAAAGCCAGTGGTTTTAGTGGTAAACAAAGTAGATAGTGCCATGCGAACCAAAGATGCTTTTGAGTTTTACAATTTAGGTTTGGGAGAATATTTTACTATATCAAGCGGATCAGGTTCCGGAACGGGTGAATTATTAGATCATGTTATTACATTATTTCCTAATAAAGAGGTTGAGGAAAATGTTGAAGAAGAATTGCCACGATTTGCAGTAGTAGGCAGACCTAATGCTGGGAAATCCTCTTTTATCAATGCGTTGATTGGTGAAGATAGATATATAGTTACTGATATTGCTGGTACAACTCGTGATGCAATTGATACACGTTTCACTAAATTTGGATTTGACTTTAATTTGGTAGATACTGCCGGAATTAGACGTAAAGCCAAAGTGAAAGAAGATTTAGAGTTTTACTCAGTGATGCGGTCTATTCGTGCCATTGAGCATAGCGATGTATGTATATTAATGGTAGATGCCACTCGTGGTTTTGAAGGCCAAGACCAAAACATTTTTTGGTTGGCTGAAAAAAACCGAAAAGGCATTGTGATACTAGTGAATAAATGGGATTTGATTGATAAAGACACCATGACTTCCAAGCGTTTTGAAGAAATGATTCGCAAACAAATTGAACCATTTACCGATGTGCCTATTTTGTTTATTTCTACTTTAACCAAGCAAAGATTAATCAAGGCTTTAGAAGTTGCAGTAAATGTATTTGAAAACCGGAAACAAAGAATTCCTACCTCCAAGTTTAACGATGTGATGTTGGATGTGATTGAAAAAAATCCACCTCCGGCAATTAAGGGAAAGTATATTAAGGTGAAATATTGCATGCAATTGCCAACACCAACCCCACAATTTGCTTTTTTTGCTAATTTACCTCAATATGTAAAAGATCCCTACAAACGATTTATTGAAAATAAACTGCGTGAGCATTATGATTTTTCCGGGGTTCCTATTGATATTTATATGAGAGAAAAATAAAACATAAAGACTTGAGCAACCAAGTCTTTTTTTATTTTAGCTTTTGAAAACTTTTGATCATGATACACAACAAACGAATTTGGATTACCGGAGCTACCAGTGGCATTGGGTTAGAATTAGCCAAGCAATTGATTTCAAATAATTTTTTGATTTTATCTGGCAGAAGTTTACAAAAATTACAAGAAGTAGCTAAAGATTTTTCTAATGGTTCGTTTGCTTTGGTCCCGTTAGATTTATGTAAATACCAAGAGGCTAATGATTGGGTTGTACAAGCATGGAATGCTTTTGGAGGGATAGATGTTATGATTCACAATGCCGGAATTAGTCAACGTTCGTTGATCATTGAAACGGATATTTCGGTAGATAAAGCTTTAATGGAAACCAACTATTTAGGAACGGTGGCAATTACCAAAGCTTTACTACCAAAAATGATTGCATCTGGTGGAGGACAGTTTGCTGTGGTTACTAGTTTGATGGGGAAATTTGGTTCTCCTTATCGTTCGGGCTATTGTGGCTCCAAACATGCTTTACATGGGTTTTTTGATGTATTGCGAATGGAACATGAAAAAGATGGTATTTCGGTAACCATGATTTGTCCGGGTTTTGTACAAACCAATATTGCAAAAAATGCCTTAACTGGAGATGGGTCCATACAAAACACCCAAGATGAAGCTACAGAAAACGGATTGGAAGTAGATAAATTTGTCCAAAAAATGATCAAAGCCATCAAGCAACAAAAAATGGAAGCTTACATTGGTCAAAAAGAAGTAATGGGAATTTGGCTCAAAAGATTTTTCCCAAAATTGTTACATCGGGTAGTGTTAAAAAGTAAAGTTCGATAGAAAATACTATCTTTGGTTTTCACTACTACACAAACACCAAAAATGAGATTTTTTGATTCCTTTACCCCAAAGTTAGCTTTGCGAATTGTATTAAGCATATTAAGTTTGGTGCTCCTTTTTCATTTAGTGGTAATGGTTGGTATTGTTCCCTATAAAATAGTTTGGGGCTCCAAATTGCATAGTATTAATCAAATGTTGTTATACGAGTGGATTACTATTTTGATTACTGCCATTATATTATTAGTATTTTTAATCAAAGCTAGGTTGATAAAAACTTTTTTGCCATTAGCAATTGTAAATTTTTTGTTGTGGATTGTGTTTGTGTTTTATAGTATTAACACATTGCTGATTTTAACTTCTGGGACTTCTATTGAAAAAGCAGTTTTTACTTTTTTGTCTTTTTTAATGGCTTTATCTACTTATCGATTAGCTAAAGAAAAGAGTTTTGTAAGTTTTAAATAATTTTACCACGATCCACCTGCACCTCCACCTGAGAATCCACCGCCACCAAAACCACCAGAAAAGCCTCCACCAAATCCTCCGCCTCCAAAGCTTTCTCCACCAAAACCACCACTACTTCTGCCACCTCTTCCTAGGCTTGAAAGAATAATGATGTCCATTGGGCTTAAGCCACCACCACCAGAGTTAGAACCTCCTCTTGGAGGGTTTTTATCTCCGTATTTTAAAGATAAAAACACTATAACGGACATGAAAATTAAAAACAAAAACACCGGAAACAAACCTCCATCTCGTTTGGCTGGTTTTGGTTGATTTTTGTATCTGCCCAAAAGCATTTCTTTGATGATGTCTAATGCATCGTTGACCCCTTTGTAATAGTTACCGTTTTTAAAATTTGGCACCATCACACTTCGGATAATTTGTCCGCTTTGTCCGGCTGTTAGCACTTCTTCGATACCGTAACCGGGAGCAATCCAAACTTTTCGGTCGTTTTTTGCAATTAAAACCAACAAGCCATTGTCTTCTTTTTCTTGTCCGATACCCCAAGCATGTGCCCATTTGGGTGCTAGCACACCAATATCTTCTCCTTTTAAATCGTCAATGGTAATCACCACCATTTGGGTAGAAGTGGAGTCGGAGTAACGCAACAATTTATCGCGAAGTTGAACAAACTCTTGTTCGGAGAATAACTTGGCATAGTCATACACACTGGTATGTTCTTTTAGCGTTTTTACATCTGGGATGTTATACTGACTATATAAATTGTGGTTTAGGAATAATAGGAAGCTTAGCACCAAAAGCCTACCCCTGATAGAAGTAAACATACTTTGAAGATACTTTGCTTGGTTTGATTGGCATGGTAAAGCGACATTAGAAGCTATTGCCAAGGCTGTAGCAAACCTGTAAAACAGTCCAAAGATGGTAACGGATAGCAGGAAAAAGGTACTCATAAATAGGTGTTACATTTTAGAAATTTCGTTGGAAATTTCGTTGACATCTCCTTTGGTATAGGGGAAATAATTTGCTAGTTTTTCGGCTGCCAAGGTAATTCCTTCGCACAAACCTTTGGCATAATGGTGGTGTTGAAAGTGCTCGATAATGACATCTTTTACAGCCTCCCAAAACTGCTCGTGCACAATTTGGTAAATGCCTTTATCGGCATAAATAGCCAGTTTGTGCGTTTGCACACATACGTAAATCAAAACTCCATTTCGGTGCTTGGTTTGATGCATGTTGAGGTGACGAAACACTTCAAAAGCACGTAAAAGTGGCGGGGTTTCCGAAAAGGATTCTAAGTGTACTTTAATTTCGGCAGAAGTTTGTTTTTCTGCCAAAGTGATAGCTTGCACTACTTGAATTTCCTCTTCGGGAGTCAGAAATTTTTCTGCTTCTGTCATGCAACCAATTAGTTAAAATTAACTTCTACTGGTTTATCTGCACCTGGTTCAGCATCAAAATACGGTTTTTCAGAAAAGTTTAAAATTCCTGCTAAGATGGAACCCGGAAATTGTTTTACATGATTATTGTACGGATTGATGCTTTCGTTAAAACGAGTACGAGCCGTTAAAATTTGATTTTCGGTACTGGTTAATTCATCTTGTAATTTCAAGAAGTTTTGGTTGGCTTTTAAATCAGGATACTGTTCCACGGTAACTAATAATCGAGATAAAGCACTACTCAAACCACTTTGGGCTTGGTTAAACTGAGCTAATTGCTCAGAAGTAATGTTTGCCGGATCGATGGTTGTTTTGGTAGCTTCTGAACGTGCTTTGATTACTGCTTCCAAAGTGCTTTTTTCAAAATCGGCAGCTCCTTTAACCGTATTTACCAAATTGCCAATAAGGTCGTTTCTGCGTTGGTAAGCAGTTTGTACATTACCCCATTGTTTTTTCACTTCTTGGTCTAAAGTTACTGCGGTATTGTTAAATCCTTTTACCCAAGAATAACCGATTAGTAAAATGGCTGCTACAATAATCCAAGGAAGAAATTTTCTCATGATGTTTTTTTTAGTGAATAGTGATTAGTAAATAATGATTAGTTGATAGTTGGATGTTAATGTATTTAGTTTCATTTTCAAACTACAAATTCTTCTTCCACTCTAACAATTCGCTTTTTACTTTTTCCAATCGTTGGATGAGCTCAAATTTGTCAAAAGTGGGTTGTTTTTTTTCTTTTAAATGGATTTTGGCACCTTCTAAAGTAAAACCTCTTTCTTTCACCAAATGGTAGATGATTTGTAAATTTTTGACATCTTCCGGGGTGAACATTCGGTTGCCTTTGGCATTCTTTTTTGGTTGCAAAATATCAAATTCTTTGTCCCAAAAACGAATCAAAGAAGCATTTACATCAAAAGCTTTGGCCAATTCTCCAATGCTGTAATATCTTTTTTCTGGTAATTGTACTTGCATTAGTCTAAAGATTGATTGGTTTGTTTCGCTAATTCTGAAATTTTAACATATTCTTCCGCAGAAATACTTCCGTAGTAATAATTGATTGGGTTTACTGCTTCGCCATTTACACGAACTTCATAGTGTAAATGCGGAGCTTGGCTACGTCCGGTACTTCCAACATAACCTATAATGTCTCCACGCTTTACTTTTTGTCCGGCTCTAACATTGTATTTATGTAAATGGGCATAATAGGTTTCGTAACTAAATCCGTGTTTGATTACAATTAAATTACCATAACCACTCATTTTGTTATCAGCAGTTACTACCACACCATCACCAGTGGCATAAACCGGTGTTCCGGTTCGTGCAGTAAAATCCATTCCCATGTGCATTTTTCGGATTTTGGTAAACGGATCACTTCGGTAGCCAAAACCAGATGCCATTCGCGTTAAGTCTTCATTTTTAACCGGCTGTATGGCTGGTATAGAAGCCAAGAATTTTTCTTTTGATTTTCCGAGTTTTAAAATTTCATCTAATGATTTGGATTGAATGGCTAATTGTTTGGTTAAAACATCCACTCTTTTGGTGGTATTGATTACCAACTCGGAATTGTTGTATCCTTCCAAAACTTTGTATCTGTTAACTCCACCAAAACCGGCTTTTCGTTGTTCTTCCGGAATGGGAGAGGAGTTAAAATATGCTCTGTAGATGTTGTTGTCTCTTTCTTCAATTGCCCCCAAAACCGATTCTAGTTGGTCTAATTTTTTGTTTAAAATTTTGTATTGTAACTTGTAGTTGTCTAATTCTCTTGCCATGATTCGGCTATTGGGAGTTTCAAAAAATGGGATATTAATTAACAGCACCAACATCAAAAAACCAAACAAGGCGGAAGAGAGTATAAACAATACCACAAACCCAATTCTTCTGCTTTTTCTTACCTCTAACTTTTTGTATGCCAGGGCTTCGGGATCGTAATAATATTTTTCTTTTTTTGGCATGCCTGATTTTTTTCATACAAGGAAAACAAATATAGAAAATTTACAAGCAAATAGAGACTATTTTTTAAGAATCGTTAACTAATCCCATGCGAACTCCCAAGATAATTTATCGTAATTTAAAAAGGATATATTACTTTTGCATCCAATCCAATTCAAAGAGCTTTTAATATGATGACTTCCCAAGAAATTCGTCAAAAATTTTTAGATTTTTTTCAAAGTAAAAACCACTTAATTGTGCCTTCTGCCCCTTTGGTATTAAAGGACGATCCTACCTTGATGTTCAATAACTCTGGGATGGCACAGTTTAAAGAGTATTTTTTAGGGAATAAAACTCCGAAAGCACCAAGAATTGCAGATACACAAAAATGTTTGCGAGTATCTGGTAAACACAACGATTTGGAAGATGTGGGGATGGATACCTATCACCACACCATGTTTGAAATGTTAGGAAACTGGAGCTTTGGTGATTACTTTAAGAAAGAAGCCATTGCATGGGCTTGGGAATTTTTAACGGAAGAATTGAAATTGGATAAAGACCGTTTGTATGTTTCGGTTTTTGAAGGAAACCCAGCTGAAAATGTACCTTTTGACCAAGAAGCATTTGATTTGTGGAAAAACTATGTAAACGAAGACCGTATTATTTTAGGAAATAAAAAAGACAACTTTTGGGAAATGGGAGACCAAGGTCCGTGCGGGCCTTGTTCAGAAATTCATATCGATTTAAGAACAGCAGAAGAAAGAGCAAAAGTTGCAGGAAAAGATTTGGTAAATGCCGATCATCCGCAAGTGGTGGAAATTTGGAACAATGTATTTATGGAATTCAACCGTAAAGCCGACGGTTCCTTAGAAAAACTACCTGCACAACACGTGGATACCGGAATGGGTTTTGAACGTTTGTGCATGGCTATGCAAGGAAAAAATTCAAACTATGATACCGATGTTTTTATGCCTTTGATTGAAAAAGTGCAGCAGATTTCAGGTTTCAAATACACCTCCAACAACCAACAACCAACAACCAACAACCAAGAAAAAATTAATATTGCCATCAGAGTAATTGTGGACCATATTAGAGCAGTTGCATTTGCTATTGCAGATGGGCAATTGCCATCCAACAATGGTGCTGGTTATGTGATTAGAAGAATTTTGAGAAGAGCCATTCGTTATGGCTTCACCTTTTTGAATTTAAAAGAACCATTTATGTACCAATTGGTGGAAGTGCTTTCTAAACAAATGGGAGATTTTTTCCCGGAAATTCTCACCCAACAACATTTGGTAACCCAGGTAATTAAGGAAGAAGAAACCTCGTTTTTAAGAACCTTAGAGCAAGGTTTGCAATTGTTGGATAAAGTAATTGCAGAAACCACTACAAAAGAAGTTTCAGGTGGTAAAGTTTTTGAATTGTACGATACTTTTGGTTTTCCTAAGGATTTAACTGCCTTGATTTTAAAAGAAAAAGGTTACACTTTCAACGAGAAAGATTTTGAAACAGCTTTGGCTCAACAAAAAACTCGTTCCAAAGCTGCATCAGAAGTAGCAACAGACGATTGGGAGGTTTTAATTCCAGGAAATATCGAAACTTTTGTAGGATATGACCAAACCGAAAACAATGTAAAAATCACCCGATACAGAAAAGTAGATTCTAAAAAAGATGGGGTAGTGTACCAATTGGTTTTAGATCATACCCCTTTATATCCGGAAGGTGGTGGACAAGTGGGTGACAAAGGAAGCCTTTCTAACGGTGAGGAAACAATTGATATTTTTGACACCAAAAAAGAAAACAGCTTAATATTACATTTCACCAAAAAGTTGCCAAGTAATTTGGAACAAACTTTTGAAGCAAAAGTGAATACTGATTTGCGTACGGCAACTTCTAAAAACCATAGTGCAACCCATTTGATGCATTTGGCATTGCGAACCATTTTAGGGACACACGTGGAGCAAAAGGGTTCGTTGGTAGCACCAAATTACTTACGTTTTGACTTTTCGCATTTTGCGAAAGTTACCTTGGAAGAATTACAACAACTAGAAGACTTTGTGAATACAGAAATTGAAAAACAAATTGCATTGCAAGAATTCCGAAGCATCCCAATTCAAGAGGCAATGGCACAAGGTGCAATGGCTTTGTTTGGAGAAAAATATGGCGATAAAGTTCGAATGATTGCTTTTGGAAATAGCAAAGAGTTGTGCGGAGGAATTCACGTGAAAAATACCGCAGATATTTGGCATTTTAAAATTGTATCAGAAGGTGCCGTTGCAGCCGGAATCAGACGTATTGAAGCAATTACTGGAGATGTAGTGAAAAACTATTTTGCCGAGCAAGAACAAGCTATGCAATCCATTCAAGAGGTTTTAAAACAACCTCAGGATGCTTTAAAAGCTATTCAAAATTTGCAAGACGAGAACCAAAAACTCAAAAAGCAAATGGAACAACTGCTAAGAGATAAAGCCAAAAACTTAAAATCAGAACTAATCCATCAAATACAGTTGATTAATGGAGTGAACTTTTTGTCAGTGCAAGTTGATTTGGATGCCTCTGGAGCAAAGGACTTGGCTTATGCCTTAGGACAAGAAGTAGATAATTTGTTATTGGTTTTAGGAACAATTACCGATGACAAACCAATGTTGACATGTTATGTTGCTAAAAATTTAGCGGATAACAACCAATTCCATGCCGGACAAATAGTAAAAGAATTAGGAAAATACATCCAAGGTGGTGGAGGTGGACAAGCATTTTTTGCAACTGCGGGAGGAAAACATCCACACGGAATGACAGAAGCTTTAAGCAAAGCGATTGATTTTGTGAATAAATAATATTTTTGATGCAATTTAGAACAGAGCTTGCCGTTAAACCATCTACTAGTAAGATGGATTACACATCTAAAATATTGATGATTGGCTCTTGTTTTGCTGAAAATATTGGAGAAAAACTAACTTATTACCAATTCCCATCGATGATAAATCCGATGGGAATTTTATTTCAACCAACTGCTTTAGAAAAGTGGATAGAAAGAGTAGTGTATTTAAAAAACTATCAAGAAACCGACTTTTTTAAAACCTATGAAAATATTTGGCAATGTTATGATTTACATTCTAAAAACGGTAATGAAAGTTTAGATAAAGCCTTATACTTGGCCAATCAAAAATTACATAAAACACATGATTTTTTACTTAATACAACGCACATCTGTATAACATTTGGTACTGCTTGGGTGTACGAATTAAAAGAATCCAAACATTTGGTTGCCAATTGTCATAAAATGCCTGCTTCTTTGTTTGAAAAAAAGTTGTTGGGTGTGGAGGAAATACAAACCTCTATTTCAAAAATGATCCAATTAATTCATCAAATCAATCCAAAAGCATCTATTGTATTCACCATATCTCCGGTCAGACATTTAAAAGACGGATTCGTAGAAAATCAATTAAGTAAATCACGCTTGTTTGTTGCAATAAATCATTTGTTGCAAGTTACCCCATTGGGGGCGGAGGGGGCTTATTTTCCTAGCTACGAAATCATGATGGATGACTTAAGAGATTATCGATTTTATGGAGCTGATATGATTCACCCCAACCAAGTTGCTATCGATTATATTTGGGAAAAATTTTGTGAAGTTTATTTTTCCGAAACTACAAGCAATCAAATGGAAATAGTAGGGCAATGGCAAAAATTAAAAAATCATCGAACATTAAATTATTTTAATTTATCTCCAATCATACAAAATAAAATTACATTGTTAGAGAAACAAATAAGAAGTTTTGTTGATTTCAAATCAAATGATTAATTTTACGAAAAGTACTTTTGAATTACTTTTGATTTCTCTTGTTGAATATAATCCAAATAATGTGTAGCCACTTGGTTGTGTTTTTTTCCTTTATTCCAAACCAAGTACCAATTACTTTCTAATGGCAAACCTGTACAAGAAATCAAATGTAATAACCCATTTTTCAATTCGTTTTTAATTCCAATTTCAGGCATAATGGAACAGCCAAAACCAGCCATTAATGCTTGCTTTACAGCTTCGTTACTGGTTAAAATCATTTTTCTAGTTACTGTAATATTTTGGGCGTTTAGGTATTTTTCCACAATACTTCTGGTACCGGAACCAAGTTCTCTAAAAATCAAAGGGACTTCAGTTAAATAGGCATTTAAATCTTGCTTTTTATTTAATTTAACTGATTGATTGCTTACTAAGTGTAATCGGTTTTTCATCAATATTTCATATTCTAAACATAAGTTATCTGGTAGAATTGAGATGAGAGAAAAATCTACTTTATTTTCTTTTAAGTCTTGCAAAACTGAACTCGGTTGGTAACATCTAACTCCAACTCAACTCCGGTATTTTGATGTAAAAAGTCGGTTAAAAAATACGGTATCACGTACTTGCCAGTAGAAACCACCGAAATTTTAAGCTTACCGGATAAAATGCCTTGAAATGCAGAAGTTTTGTATTTCATGATTTTCATCTCTTCCAACACCTTCTGGGTTTGCATGGCAATTTCTTTCCCAAAGTCAGTTAAATAAACTTGTTTACCTATTATTTCAATTAATGGGGCAGTAACCTTTCCTTTTAATATTACCATCGGAATGCCTATTTATTATGCCATCATCCAAGGTTAAACTTGGTTAAGATAGTGTTTTTCATTTTTTGTGTTGGCTCCTGCCTCCTCTTACACGTTTTAAGAATTGGGCAAGAGTTTTTTTAGTATCCAACTGCAGTATCGTCTCCTCTGTAATCTGCACCAGCTTGTAAGCTTCCGTTTGGTAATACCAAAATTGCATCTACTTTGCCTAAAACAGGAGTGTTTTTTTCAATAATCACGTAACCTTTTTTTATGAGTTGTTTTTTTGTTTTTTCCGAGAATCCATTAGGTTCCAAAACCAATTCATCTGGTATACCTTGGTGGTGAAACCTCGGAAAATTTACTGACTCTTGCATGTTCATTTTAAAATGATGGACATTTAAAATAGTTTGCATTACCGAAGTAATTATGGTTGACCCACCTGGTGTACCCACTACCATCCATAATTTACCTTCTTTTTCAATAATAGTAGGTGTCATAGAACTTAACATCCTTTTTCCTGGAGCTATAGAATTGGCCTCAGCTCCTAACAATCCAAACATGTTAGGGACACCAGGTTTGGAAGAAAAATCATCCATTTCGTTGTTTAAAAAAAAGCCTAACTCTTCTACATAAATTTTACTTCCGTACGCATCGTTTATGGTGGTAGTTGCTGCTATGGCATTTCCTTCAGTATCTACAATAGAATAATGGGTAGTTTCGGTTGGTTCTTGAATCAAAATATTTCCGTGATTTATTTTTGATATCGGAGTTGCTTTCTTTGACTGAAAAGTTGACATTCTTTCTTTTAAATAAGATGGGTCTAAAAGTTTTTGGGTTGGAATTTTTACAAAATCAGGGTCTCCTAAATAAAAGTTTCTATCTGCATAAGCCCTTTTACAGGCTTCAGCTATTAAATGAATGTAAGAATCGTCAAGTTTGGTATGTTTTTGTACCGATTTACTTTCTAACATTCCAAAAATTTGACCCAAAGTTATGCCACCACTGCTAGGTGGAGGCATGGAATGAATTTGCAAATCTTGAAATCGAAAGGCTATTGGTTTTCTCCAAACTGCTTGGTAATTTTTCAAATCCTCTAAAGTGATGATTCCGCCTTTTTGCTGTAAAAAGGTCACCAAGTGTTCACCAATTTCTCCTTCGTAAAATGCTTTTTTTCCTGCTTTCTGAATTTTTTTCAAGGTATTGGCTAATGCCAAATATCGAATGGTATCTCCCGGAGCATATACTTTAGATAGTAGAGATTCATTCCCATTGGTTTTGATTAAAATAGGTCGATATTTTGTTAATCGATCTGCTTGTTTTTGGGTCACCACTACCCCTCTTAATGCCAATTGTATGACGGGTTCTACTATTTGTTCCCAAGATAACTTTCCAAATTTTTGATGCACTTCCCAAACTCCAGCTATGGTTCCGGGTACGCCAACTGCCAACGGACTATGGGTGCTTAATCCGGAAATTACGTTTTTACTTTCATCTAAAAACATTTCTTTATGTGCTGCCATTGGTGCTTTTTCTCGGTAATCTAAAGTGCCAATTTCTCCATTGTTTTTCCGATACACCATAAAGCCACCACCTCCAATATTTCCTGCATACGGATAGGCAACTGCCAATGCCAATTCGGTGGCAACCATGGCATCAAAAGCATTGCCTCCTTGCTTTAAAATTTGAATTCCAATTTCAGAGGCCTCTTTTCTAGCAGAAACCACCATGGCATGGGGTGATTCAACTACTTTTTGTCCGTAGAGGAAAGGAAATAAAAAAAGTACTAAAAAGTACTTTCGAGTTCTTTGATTTTTAGTGTGCATTGTTGTTGTAAATCCTGAAAAAATTGAAAAAATTCTTGTTCCATTTCGGTTTCCCATATTTGCAATTCTTTGGTTGCAAATTGCATTTTCGATTTAAAACCTGTTCGGTAATCCATTTGATGTAAAATTTGTTGCATTCCTTGAATACTTTGGTAACTTACTATCCAATTATCTGCAATCATGTGTCTGCTCATGCGTTGAATTTTGTTTGGCAACAAATCTCGATGTTCTTGTAATAATTGGTAAAAGTTATTAGCATAAATTTCTATGCTATCCTGGTGGAATTTACCCCAATTTTTGGCCAAAAAATAATCGTAATACATGTCGGTGATGACACCCGAATAATGTCCGTAGCTTTCATGCAAACGATGTTTGGTTTGTCTAAAAACAGGGTGTTGATCGGTATAAAAATCGATAAATCGATGCAGTAAAATTCCTTTTTGAATTTGTTCCGGATATTGCAAATATTGGTTTCCTCTTACCACATCTGCAATAAAGTTACCTATGATACGAAAGGTATCATTTCCGGATAAATAAATATGTGCTAAAAAATTCATTGCAACTAAGATAGTATTTTTATTAAATCGAACATGAATTGGTTATTTTTGGGTTTTTGAAATAATTTACAATTCACAATATTCAACTTATGACATTGATCAAATCAATATCCGGAATTCGAGGCACTATTGGTGGTGCTCCTAATGATAATTTAACACCATTAGATGCAGTAAAATTTGCTGCAGCCTATGGCACTTGGCTAAAAAGTCACTTTGCCAACCAAAAATGTACTGTGGTAATCGGAAGAGATGCCAGAATTTCAGGACCAATGATACACGATTTGGTGATGCAAACCCTGGTTGGATTAGGAATTGATATTATTAATTTAGGATTGTCTACCACACCAACGGTGGAGGTAGCGGTACCTTTAGAAAAGGCACAAGGTGGAATCATTTTAACTGCTTCACATAATCCAAAACAATGGAATGCCTTAAAATTGTTGAACGAAAAAGGGGAGTTTTTATCTGCGGCAGACGGTGCCATTATTTTAAGTTTGGCTGAGAAAGAAGAATTTCACTTTGCAGGAGTTGACGATTTGGGAACTATTACGGACAATGATGCCTACATGGACATCCATATAGAAGAAGTTTTGGCTTTGCCACTGGTGCAGAAAGATTTGGTGCAAAGCAAGTCATTCAAAGTGGTAGTGGATGGTGTGAATTCTTCGGGAGGAATTATCATCCCTAAATTATTGAAAGAATTGGGTGTAGAAGTGGTGGAGTTGTATTGCGAACCTAATGGACATTTTCCCCACAATCCGGAACCTTTAAAAGAACACCTGACAGATATTTGCCAAAATGTAATAGAGGAAAAGGCTGATTTTGGCATTGTGGTAGATCCGGATGTTGATAGATTGGCTTTTATAGATGAAAAAGGAGAGATGTTTGGAGAAGAATATACCTTGGTAGCTGTTGCAGATTATGTGTTGGGTAAAACTCCTGGAAATACCGTTTCCAATTTATCGTCTTCCAGAGCATTGCGTGAAGTCACCCAAAAGCATGGAGGGACTTATCAAGCAAGTGCAGTAGGGGAGGTAAATGTGGTAGAATTAATGAAAGCAACCAACACCATCATTGGAGGAGAAGGAAATGGTGGAATTATTTATCCGGAGTTACATTATGGTAGAGATGCTTTGGTAGGTGTTGCTTTGTTTTTAAGTTATTTGGCAGAGAAAAACCAAAAGGTTTCTGAGATTAGGGCAGCATTACCTTGCTTTTTTATGAGCAAAAATAAAATTGAACTCATACCACAAATTAATGTAGATGAAGTGCTGAATCAAGTACAGCAAAAATATGCTTCAGAGGAAATTACTACCATTGATGGCGTAAAAATTGATTTTGCAAATAGTTGGGTGCATTTACGAAAGTCCAATACCGAGCCAATTATTCGTATTTATACCGAAGCAACTTCACAAGAAGATGCAGATTCTTTGGCAGTTCGATTTGTTGCAGAATTAAAAGAGTTAGCAGGGATATGAGAGTTTTAACGATTGTAATTTATTTGTTGCTTTTTAGTTTGGTGGGGTGTAACAGTTTAGCTACTTACCAAGCACATTTACAAAAAGAATTAACTCCAGAGCAGCAAAAAAAAGACATTCGTTTTGCCCAAAAAAAAATCAACAAATTACATCCAAGCATCGATTGGTATTTGCCAAAAGGAGCTTTTGACCATTCGATGGATAGTTTGGTTAAATCAACTAAAAGCTTTAAAAAACCAAACGATTTCTTTTTTCAGTTAAGTCCGTTAGTAGCTCAAGTAAGGCAAGGACATATGCGATTAGGTTTTTTACCCGAAAAAGTCACCAAGCAAGAAGCCAAAAGAAGAAAGAAATTAGGCATGGGCCATATGTCGCAATTCCCAATCATTTTGCATGATGAAAAATTTTATTTAAGCAGAAATCTGTCAGGTGATTCTACCATCAAGGTAGGTTCACGTTTTTTAAAAATCAACGGAATTAGTTTGGACTCTTTATATCAAAAGCATCGAAAAACCTATACTTCTGATGGTTTTAACCAAACGTATTTTCCGTATCGATTTCAAAGAAGTTTTTCCAACATTTATACTTTAGAATTCGGATTTTTAGATAGTTTCCAATGCACTTTTTCTTGGAAAGATAGTGTGTATACTAAAATGGTACATCGCAAGAAATCAGAGGAGAATAAAGAAAAGATTTCTTCAAAAACGACAAAAGACACCACAAAAGTTATTTCTACCAAGCAAATTACCTTTTCTAAAAAAGAAAACATCCAAAAGAAAAAAAGAATTTTTGGTTACGATGCTACCTCTTCAAAATTTCAAAGAGAATTGCAATGGATAGGAAAAGATTCTATCGTGGCATATCTAAAAATTAGGGGATTTTCTAAAGGAAGATATCGCAAAGCCTACCAACAAATTTTTGATGAAATTACGCAAAAGCAAGGCAAATATTTAGTAATTGATTTGCGTGATAATCCAGGAGGATTGTTAAATGAAATTACGGAATTATACAGTTATTTGAGCGATAAGCCTTTCCAAATGATTGATACCCCTACAGTGGTTTCAAAAACATCCATGTTATCACCGTATTGGAATACCGCACCATGGTATGCTTATCCAGTAGCGGTTCCTATGTATCCGTTTTTTGCGGTTTTTCAAACGATAAAGACAAAAAAAACAGCACAACGTACTTACCAATATACTTTAGAAAGTTCTAAAATTAAAACTCCAAAGCCAAACAATTTTAAAGGAGAAGTTTTTGTATTGATTAACGGTGGTAGTTTTTCTGCCTCGTGTTTGTTTTCTTCGATGGTGCAAACTGAGGGGAGAGGAATTTTAATAGGAGAAGAAACCGGTGGTACTGCACACGGAACGGTTGCTGGTTTTATGCCAGTGTATCGTTTGCCAAATTCAAAATTGCCATTGCGATTAGGAATTATGGATATTCGTCCGGTTAAAGTAAAAGGAGTAGAGGGAAGAGGAGTGCTTCCGGACATAGAACTTTTACCAAGTTTAGAAGATAAATTACAACGAAAAGACCCTGAATTGGGTTGGATTTTGAATAAGTTACAAAAGTAATCATTGCAAAAGCAGTATTTGTAATTGGTGTAAATACTGTATTTTTATAACCAACTAACCAAACTAAAATACCATGAGTGAAACATCTGCACCAAAAGGTTTTGTAAACAAAGCTTTGGACTTTATTGAGAAAAAAGGGAACAAACTTCCCGATCCGGCCATCTTGTTTTTAAGTTTGATGGTTTTGATTTGGGTGTTGTCCGCAATTTTTTCGGGAGTCAGTTTTTCTGAAATCGACCCAAGGACAGGTGCAACTATTGAAATTGTCAATTTATTAAGTGGAACTTCTTTGGCAGCTTTTTTGTCAAATATGGTTACTACATTTACTAGTTTTGCTCCACTCGGAATTGTGTTGGTTGCCATGTTAGGAGTAGGAGTTGCAGAACATTCTGGCTATATTAATGCGGGCTTAAAAACCATGTTAGGAGTCACACCAAAATTCTTATTAACTCCCATGTTGATTTTGGTTGCAATTGTTTCGCATACCGCAACCGATGCCGGCTATGTACTAGTAATTCCATTAGGAGGAGTGATTTTTTATGCTGCTGGCAGACATCCATTAGCAGGAATTGCAGCTGCTTTTGCAGGGGTTTCCGGTGGATTTAGTGCAAACTTTGTTCCCTCTGGGATAGATCCATTACTGCAAGGATTTACCCAATCTGCTGCACAAATTATCGACCCGAATATTCAACTTAATCCATTAAATAACTGGTTTTTTACTTCTGCTTCTACTTTATTAATTGTTTTGGTAGGCTGGTTTTTAACCGACAGAATTGTTGAACCTCGATTGAAAAAAGTTGAGGTGGTAATTGAAGATAATGAAGAGCCAACCATGGATGCGTTGACTTCCAAAGAAAGAATAGCGTTTTGGGTTGCTTCAACATCCATGTTTTTGTTGTTAATCGGCTTGTTTTTTTGGGCAAAAGGAGAGGATTCTGCATTACGAGCAGAAAGTGGAAAACTTACCGATTTAACCGCTCCGTTAATGCGATCGATAGTGCCAATTATTTTTGTGGTTTTTTTAATTCCTGGTGTGATTTACGGATTTTTATCCGGAGCTTATAAAGAGTCGAAGCAAGTAATTGCTGGCATGACCAAGTCGATGAGTGGAATGAGTTATTATATCGTGATGGCTTTTTTCTGTGCTTTGTTTATAGATGCATTTGCCAAATCAAACTTAGGAGCTTTATTGGCATTAAAAGGTGCCACTTTTTTACAATCGTTGCAATTATCATCAGGGGTTACTATTGTTGGAATTGTATTTTTAACCGCTTTTGTAAATTTATTTATTGGTTCCGCATCTGCCAAATGGGCTTTGATTGCTCCAATTTTTGTTCCAATGTTAATGCAATTAGGAATTTCTCCAGATTTAACCCAAGCTGCTTACAGAGTAGGCGATTCAGTTTCTAACATAGTTACGCCTTTAATGCCTTATTTTCCTTTGGTAGTGGTATATTGTCAAAAGTACGTGAAGTCTACCGGAATTGGAACATTGGTTTCCATGATGATTCCTTATTCTATAGCTTTTTTATTGTTATGGACAATCTTCTTGTTAATTTATTGGATGATTGGTTTCCCGTTAGGAGTTCAAGCTTCTTACGAATATATAGTTCCTTAGTCTAAAAAACATCATCTTAAATTTACTCTGTGGTCAAACGGAATTTTTTCGCTAACACCACAGAGTTTTTTATTGCAAATGCTTAGGTTTTGTGCCCGCATGTTTCCATCGGTTGTGTGTCCACAAATAATAAACAGGTGCTTCTAAAATCTGCTGCTCTACCTTTCTTATGTAAGCTTCTGAAAGTGCATAGTTTGGAAAATCTTTTGGAGATTCAGTCATCATTTCAAAAGAAGCTTGGTAGTATCCTCTTTTGATTTTCTCTACTTTCATGTATACAATTGGCAAGTTCATTTTTTTGGCAATTTCTTCTGCTCCAACGTGTACCGGAACTTCTACACCAAAAAAGGTGGTCCAAAATTTAGATAAATGCCAAACAGGAGATTGGTCAGCAACAAAACCAAAAGTTGCTGGATTTGGGTCTTTTTCCAATTTTTTCATTACCTTAAAAGTGTCGCTGGTAACCACCAATTTGGCTCCAAATTTTGTTCTAATTTTATTTACAAATAAATCAAAATAAGGCTGGTTGATTTTTTTGTAAACTATATAGTTATCAATTTTAGTATAATGTTGCAACACCACAGTCCATTCGTAAGTGGCGTAATGGGCATACATTAAAATGATTTTGGAATGTTTTTTTGCAAGCTCTTGTATAAACTCAGGATTGGTAACCACAAATCTTTTTTGAATCTCTTCCTCGCTGCTGGTTAATCCTTTATTTAATTCTAAAAACATATCGCAAAAATGCTGGTACGATCGAAAAGCAATTTTTTGAATTTGTTGTTCTGTGTAATCCGGAAAAACCATTTTTAAATGTTTGATAACTAATTTTTTGCGATAGCCAATCACATGATACAACAAAACAGCAAAAATGTCGGACAAAATATAAGTTACTCTAAAAGGTAACAACGAAACCAAAAACAAAAACGGATAAGCCATCCAAAATGAAAACTTTTGCATGAGATATTTTTTTGCAAATATAGCATCCATTTTTCGGAGTAAAAAATGAGGGGTTTGTAGGTGCATCCAACAGATATTCCTTATTTTTCCAAAAAAAAAATAAACAATGGGAGAAACTATTTTTTATTTATTAATCGCAGCAAATGTATTGGCAAGTTTTCAGGGATTTCAGAATGAGAGCTTTTTCAGAAAATACGAATTTCATATCGCAAGTATTAGAGTAGGTGAAAAATGGCGAATGTTAAGCAGTGCATTTTTACATGTAGATATAGCACATTTGGCTTTTAACATGATTACCTTTTACTTTTTTGCACCGATGTTGTACCAAACTTTACCGGTTTTTAGCTTTTTGTTAATTTATTTCGGGAGCTTATTAGGAGGAAGCTTACTCAGTTTATGGTACCATCAAAACGAACCCTATTATCGTGCAGTTGGTGCTTCTGGAGCTGTTTCCGGAATTATATATGCCACTATAATGTTATATCCGGAACTTGATTTGTATCTCTTTTTTATACCAATTCCAATTCCTGCTTATATTTTCGGAGTGGGATATTTGGTTTATTCCATTTATGGAATGAAAAATAGTATTGGAAATGTGGGACATACCGCTCATTTAGGTGGAGCGATTTCTGGATTTCTGGTGTTGTTGGCACAATATCCATCGATTATATTCCAAAACACCTTGATGTTTGGATTGTTGTTAATTCCGATTTTGGTGTTGTTCTTTTTACTTTGGAAAGAGAAAAAATAAAATGGCACAACATTTGTCAAGATAGGTTATTCTAAATTCACAAAAAATGAAAAAGTTAATGGTATTGCTAAGCTTAGGTTTGATAACCAGTCTAGGTTTGGCTCAGGAAGTAAAGTCGCCTAACATTTCCGTTCAAGGAGAGGGTAAAATTAAAGTTGCTCCCGATCAGGTAAAGTTTACGGTAGCCATTGAAAATACTGGAAAATCGGCAACAGAAGTAAAAAAACTAAATGATGAAACCATCAAAAAAGCCATGGGTGTAATCAAAAAATACCAAATTGCAGCTTCAGATTATAAAACTACACAAGTATACTTTAGCAGATACCAAGATGCCAAAACCAAAAAGGAATTGTATCGGGCATACCAAAGCATTGAAATTTTGGTAAAAAAATGGTCTGATAACGATTTAATCACCAACGATTTGATGCAGGCTGGGATGAATAACTTGCAACAAGTGGAGTTTTTATCTTCGAAAATAGAGGCTTTAAAATCAGAAGCTAGAAAAGCTGCCATGCGTGATGCCCTACAAAAAGCAAAAGATTATATAGAAGTTTTAGGCTTAAAAGTGGGTAAACCTTTGCAAATTATTGACCATTTTTCTTCTTTTTATCCACCACCAATGTATAAAAATGTAACAATGGCTATGGAAATGGAAATGAATGAAGTGCAGGAAACGTTAGCTCCCGGAGAAATTGAAATCAAAGCCCAAGTACAAGTATATTTTGGGATAGAGTAAAAATGATTATTCCTTGAAATGATAAGGAATGTCGGACGGCATTCCTTTTTTTGTTTTACAAAAGGTAAAAAATGTTAAAGCAATGGCATGCCCATTCCTTTTTTGTTATTTTTGAGTGTTTAAACCTATTATTATGCGAGCATTATTTCTTTTTGGTTTGAGTTTGTTTTTTGTGGTAACGAGTTGTCAAGATGATTTAGATGATAAACTATTGCCATTAGACTTACAATCGAGAGATTTTATATGGAAAGGAATGAATTTGTACTATTTGTGGCAAGGGCAGGTTCCGGATTTGGCCGATACCCGCTTTCAAACCCAAACCCAATTAAACCAGTACATCCAAGGATTTGCTTCTCCGGAAGCATTGTTTGATAATTTGTTGTTCGAAAAAGGAACTACCGATAGATTTAGTGTGATTTTTAACGACTATACAGTGTTGGAACAAATCCTATCCGGAAGTAGTGCAACCACCGGAATGGATTATGGTTTACGATTTAAGCAAGGCAGTACTACCGATATTTTCGGATGGGTTAGGTACGTAATGCCAAATACCGATGCAGATTCTAAGGGTGTTCAAAGAGGAATGATATTTCATGCGGTAAACGGAACCCCATTAACTGCTTCAAATTATGTGAACTTATTGTCGCAAAACTCTTTCACTATTAACTTAGCTGATTTTGATGGTGGTAATATTACTCCAAACGGACAATCTATAGCTTTAAGTAGAGCTGCCTATAACGAAAATCCGGTTTTGGTAAGCAGCGTAATTCCACAAGGAGATAAAAAGATTGGCTATTTGATGTACAATGGTTTTTATACCAGTTTTGAAACCCAGTTAAACCAAGTATTTACCAACTTTTTGTCGCAAGGTGTTACCCATTTGGTAGTAGATTTGCGATATAATTCAGGTGGGTCTGTAGCCACTTGTACCAGATTGGCAAGTATGATTACCGGTCAATTTAACGGACAAATTTTCGCTTCGCAACAATGGAACCAAAAAGTGATGGATTTTTATGGTTCGCAAAATAATACCGAAGCATTAATCAACCGATTCACTACTTCTTTAGGAAGTGGAGCTGCTATTAGTAGCCTGCAAATGAATCAAGTAATTGTGTTAACCACACCAAGTTCAGCATCTGCAAGCGAATTGTTGATCAATGGATTAAAACCATACATCAATGTGGTACAAATAGGAGGGGTGACTTCCGGAAAAAATGTGGGTTCGGTAACCCTTTATGATTCTCCTAATTTTACCAAAAACAATGTAAATCCATCTCATAAATATGCCATGCAGCCATTGGTGTTAAAAATTGTAAACAAAGATGGCTTTGGAGATTATGCAGATGGGATTTCTCCTAGTGCGAGCAATATACTTGTAGAAAATTTAGGAAACTTAGGAGTTCTAGGTTCGCCTTCGGAACCCTTTTTAAATGCAGCTTTGCAATACATACAAACCAATGGCAGGCCAATTGCGGGTAAAAAAGTAGAGTTATTTGCGCCCTTATCAGACAGCAAAAAAATACTTCCGTTTGGTGCAGAAATGTATGTGGAAACCCCTGATTTAGGTGGGTTGAGGTGATTGATTTCTAATAGTATAATTTTATTTTTTTGCAATAGCTTTTTCTACAAGCCCAAAAAAAGATAAATATTTATTTGAACTTTTAATCCTTTTATCCTACTTACCAACAAAGCTTTTTAAACAAAAACCTAAAAAAATCTAATTAAGTTTGAGTTAAAAAGCTGTATTAAACGATAAAGAAAATCCGGTGCTTTCTGGTACAAAACGACAAACACCACCTACACAAACCAATCCACCTCGTTGTCTTCCATAACTAACAGAAACTCTTGAAGTTCCTTTTCTGTATGCAGAGCCAATGGTAAGATAATGCTTTTTACTTTCCTCAGGGTCTTTGTTTCCATAATTTACTAAATTCATTGCAAATACAGACCACTTATCATTAAAATTAAATTCTGAAGTTATACCATACCAGTTTCTAAAGTCCTCATCTGCCCACATATGTTCTAAATCAAATTTAATTGATCTAAGATCATTTATGTTGTAAATTAACTCAGCAAATGCAATATGTGTATTTACTTCAACAGGTTTGTCTTCCACCCATTTTTTGTTATAATATTGATTTACGTATAAAAAAGAGGTTCTCAAGTTTCTGGATACTTGTTTTTTAACTTCTATGTTAAAATCAGAAAAGTATTTTTCTCCAATTCCAAAAAAGCTAGTTTCATAAAATTCAGGCAAAGAGCGATACGTACCAGGTAAGTTATACCAGCTAGAATAATTTACAGCTAACTTAGTTCCGTATTTTCCGCCTAAAGTTGAATTTTTTGCAAATTCATATATAAAATCTATTTGTCCACCAGTTTCTCCAGATTTCATTATTTCAAGTGTTTTAAATTCTACACCTGCTTGGGCTTGATATACATATATGTTTGCTAAATTGGAGTGGTGTTGCTTGGTTAAGGCTGGTGTGAAATTAATTACTTTGTCAAAAAAATCTAAAGAAGACCTTTCTGTGTCATATGGTTCAGGTATTCTTTCAGATAAAAATTGAAAATTTTCAGTTCTTCTTAAGGAAACATCTATTCCAAGACCTTCTTTTGCTATTCCAAAATTCCATTGATATGCCGAACCACTTCGAGCTAAATTTTCAATGATTTCATTGCTAATTCTGTTTAATACACCATCTTTGTTTTTATAATTGATTTCTAAGGAACTATAAAAAATGTTTTTGCTATAGTTTAGTCTAAATGAATATGCATTGGTTGTAGGATTAAAATCTGGATTGGGAGTTTTTACTTCATCAATCTTTTCGTATCTATTAACATTTGAAAATCCAATTGATAAATCTGATTCTTCTAATTTTAACCAATTGTTTAAGTCAATATCAATGTTAAAACCGAAAAGCTTTCCATTAGAAATATCAAAACCTGACCTTTGTTGCCCGAAAAATGTACTGAAATTGATATCGTTGGTTGGTTTGTAAGCAAATCTAAAACCTCTTAAAGCAGTATTTATTCCTAATGCTCTATCTTCCCAAGCACGCAATATCATTCCAGAGCCATATTGTTCGTAGAAATATCCTAAGGTGGCTTCAATTTTTTTTGATTTATATTTTACAAAATAAGACGCAATGTTAGTTCCATCAAATCCTGGAGAATAATTAAGTAGGGCTTTGCTTTCGTAACTTTCTAATTGTAAGCCGAAGGTAAATTTTTTAATTTCGTAATTAACTTGTAAATAATTGTTTGATCTAAAAAAAACAGGAGGATTATCTTGTTCTTGGTTTTCGTATTCTAAATAACGTTGTGCATTTGTTTCAAAACCACCATAAATTCTGCAGTAATCTTTTTTTTCTTCTTGTGAATATGATATTGTAACAATAAATAGTGAAACAGAAAAAAGAAAGTATTTCATTTTAATATTTTGATTTTTTTTATTTAAGTTCGATTAATTTCTTATAAAGCTCATTCTCGGCTCCTTGAGTATATCCATTACTTAAATAAACAATTTTCTTATTTTTCACTATAATAGTGTACGGAACATTTACTATTGAAAGTGCTCTTTTTAATTCTTGATTGGTGTCAAGTAATACATTAAAATTCCAATTTTTACCATTTAAAAATGGCTTTACTCTTTTTTGAGTTCTTGAATCATCAACAGAAACTGCTATAATTTCAATATCTAACTCTTTTTTCCAATTTTCATAGTTTTGATGAAATGCCTCTAGTTCGTTTACACAAGGTGCACACCAAGTAGCCCAAAATGAAAACACATATAGCTTATCAGGATCGTTAAAATCTTTACTAACATTAAATGACTTTCCTTGAATTGAACTCAATTCAATATTTGGCATTTGTTTTTGAGCTATTGCAGAAATTGAAATTAAAAATATGGTAAAAATTATTTTGAACATTTTTATTGGTTTGTTTGATTTAAAACAAAAGGAAGTTATCAACAACTTCCTTTTGTAATAACTATTTAATTTGAAACTATTTTTTTGAAAACTTCAAAGTTTGGTTTAAATTTTCTGTTTTGATACTAATAAAATAGATTCCTTTACTTAGTGAAGCAATATTAATTTCTTGTGAATCGTTTACTCCATTTAAAACCAAAACTGTTTTTCCCATTGTATCAGTAATGATTATTTCAGCATTGGTAATGTTTGATAATTTAAAATAATCTTGAGCTGGATTCGGATATAAAGTAATTTTATCATTTAAAGAATTGTCGTCATTTGATAATGGTACTTGAACGGAATAAGCAGATTGATAAATATCTTTATTATTGTCATTTTGAACAAAAACCACAACGCTTAAATTACTCAATTGATTAGGAGCTAAACCAGTCAAATCTGCACTAAATGGGAATGTTCCTGACTGAGATGCTGTAAAGGTCACATTAGTACCCGCAGCATTTGGAATCATTTTTCTTAAAACATGTTTAAAAGATGTTTCTCCATTAGATCCTGTGTGTAAAGTAGTTGTATTTTCTACAACAGCAATTCTTAATTTATAAGTTCCAGTTATAAATGATGAATAATTAATGTTTCCTGTTATTTGAGTTCCATTCAATGAGTAGCTACTTGTCATAGTTAAGTATGCAGGTTTTGCTTGGGCTGTACTGAAACCAGTATTTGTTTGCGTTGTTGAAGGAACAAAACCTGGTGCAAGATCAATTCCATTCATATAAACTGTTGGAAAACCTCCCATTCCATAAAAACTTGCTCTTGAATTTGAATCTGCATTATTGTTACCGTCTGTAGAAGATGCATGATAAGCTATGTAGGTAAAATTAGCATTATTTGTAGTGTAAAAATTATTAAAAGTATTGGTATTATAATCTGCACAAGGTACACACCAATTTGCTGTAAATTTTTCAACTAATGGTTTCATTGTGGTAGAACCACTTACAACCGTAGTGCTTTTGGATAAAGCATTATTATTAGGATCTCCATCTGCTACTCCATTTACTGTGGTAACAACAAAATTTAAATTATAATTCTGACCAGCAATAGCATTTAATGGGACATTATGAATAAAATTGTGTGTTGCTCCAGGCCCTATATTTACACCTGTAACAGAATAGGAATTAGCTGCACCTCCATTTGCTTGCCAAGTAACTTGATAAGAATTAACTGCATTTGTACCTTTATTTGTTACAACACCATTAAAATTTATATTTCCTGCATTTGAAATAGGATTAACATTAACACTAGTTAATTCTAGATTATTTGGGATTAATTTTTCTACAATAATATCATCAATTATAATATTAAATTGGTCAACTACATCATGATGTCTGAAACATAAATGTATAGTTTGACCTGCATAAGCAGAAATATCAAATACCATTTCTGTAAGTGTATTGATGTTATTCATTGTAGTTTGCGCATGGATTACGTTTGTAGCAGCAGCAACTGTAGGTGTGTTTGTTATGTAAAGTGTATACTTTTCAGCATCCCATGCTGGATCAGTAGAAGCATGCTTATATTTTAGTTGAATAGGACCAGTAACATTGGTTAAATTAATAGCAGGTGAAAAAGCATAATTGTTAGGGGTTAAAACAACTTGAGACCATGAATAAGATGCCATTACTCCATTTCCATTAATTGAAGTTCTAATCCAATCTGCAGCAGGGCCAGTATTGGTATCTAAACTGATTAAAGTCCAGCCCGAAGCTGTTAAAGTTTGTTCTGTAGTGAAGTTTTCACTGTAAATAACTTGAGCATTTACAAAATTAGCCAAGATTAAAAATAAAAGTAGTGTTTTTTTCATAATAGTATTGATTAGATAAGGCAAATGTAATTATTTTTCTTACTTTTTAAATAAAATTTATATTTTTGTGAAAAAAATTATACTATGAAAAAAACAGTATTATTTACTTTATTTTTTTTTCTTACAACATTTTTGTTTGCACAATTTACAATTACCAAATTGGATGGTACTCCAATAACTAATGGCGAGATATTTTCATTTACAGCTGTTAATCAAACTATTAATTCTACAAATGCTAATTTGTATTTTACTGTAAACAACACACATAGTCAAGATTTGAGAATTAAAATTAGATGTAATAACTTAATTAACACTACTGGAGCAAATTTTCAATTATGCTATGGATTTCAATGTTATGAAGGATTAAGTGTTGGTACCTCTTACCCTGATTGGGATTATATTTTACCACCAGGTGGCAATAATATAGGAACTGGAGACGCGTTTAAAAATTTTAATGTAGGAGATGGAGTAAACTATCCATCTGACTATGTTTTTAGGTTTTTTGCATTGGATAGTGCTGGAGACCAAGTAGGTTCAAATTTTAATATCACTTACAGATATGAAGGCCCCCTTAGTATTGAACAGCGAGATAAGCTAGAGTTAATGGGAGTTAAGGTAATGAATACCAAAATTCAAAATTCCATGGAAGTTAGGATAACAAAACCAGTAATATATTATGTTCAAAGTATGCAAGGCCAAATTATAAAAAGCGAAAGCTTAAATACGGATAGTTTTATTGAATTAAGTTTTCTAAGTACAGGTATTTATTTGCTTACATTTAAAAATAACGAAGGTTTACATGATACGATTAAAATTTATAAAAACTAACTTATATGTTTAGAAAGCTAGTTTTACTCTCATTAACTTTAATTATAATTGGTTGTAATAAAGAATATGAAATTTTAGAATCAGTAGATGGATTAATTCTTTCAGCGGATAGTTATACTAAAATTATTAATCAAACAACCACTTTAACTCTTAAAAAAGGAAATGGAGAAGATGTTACTAATCAATCTGAATTTTATGTAAATGGCCAAAAAATTAACAATAATACTTTTGTAAAATCAGAAACGGGAACCTATTTAGTTACAGCAAGATATAAGCAATTCAATTCGAATAATCAGATAGAATTAGTTTACCACGATGGGTCTTTAGTTACTTTTAAAAGTAATGTTTTGGTGGAAGATTATACTGGTGTTTGGTGTGGGAATTGTCCTAGAGTAGTTCATGCATTAGATTTAGCAGCATCACAATTAGGTGCTAATAGTAACCAGCTAATTAAAGTGGCAATTCATCGTTCTAGCTCCAACCCATCTGATTCAAGTTTTGATCCTTATAATTTTGACTCTAGTTTATTTGAGCCTAGTGGTGGTTACCCTAAAGCATTTATTAATCGAAAAACAAGGTGGACTCCTTTAGAATATAATAATTTAGGAATGGTAATCAACCAAACCCAAACCAGTAAAAGATTAGGTTTGAAAATTGAAAATACTTTGGAAAATGGAATATTAAATATAAAAGTTTCTACTCAATTTACTCAAGATTTTAATCAGGTTAAATTAGTTGTATATGTTTTAGAAAATGGGTTAATATATGATCAAATAAATTATACTACTTTTTATGGAGGTGTAGATCCTATAACAAACCTTAAACATGATCATACTCTTAGATATATATTGACAAATCATTTGGGTGATCCTATTCCAAATTCATTGACTGGAAGCGAGTATAGCAAAACATTAACTACTAATTTAAGTATTTTGTCTAATACAATTAATGCTGAAATAGTAGCTTTTATTGTTGATAATAATGGAAATGTATTAAATGCTAGAAAAGCATCACTTAATGAATCACAAGAGTATCAGTTTAATTAATACAAAAAAGGCTGTTTTTTAAAACAGCCTTTTTTTTAAAATAAAAACTGAATCCCTAATTTCACATTGGTACCTAAAGTGGTAAAGCCAATGTTTTCTATAAATTTTTCATTCAATACATTGTGGATTCTTCCGGTAAATTGTATGCGATCATTCCAACGGTGTTGAAAATTGATATGCAACAAATGATAGGCATCTAACCCAATGTTTTGAACTGTAAAAGTAGTTCCGTCAAAAAATGCATCTTGTCGGTCACTTACCCATTGGTGCTCTATGCCAACATAACTTTTAGTAATTTGATATCCAAGTTGTTGGTTAATTTTGTGTTTAGGAATCAATCTGTTTAAGGCTTCCGGGACTTCTGTAAAGGCATAATTTGCTTGATAATTCCATTGGTTTTGTCTCCATTCAACACTAGTTTCCAAACCTCTTACTTGGTTAATTCCATCTACGTTAATGTACTTAGATACAAAAGTGTCAGGGTCAAAACTAAATTGAATGCTATTACCTTCTTCTCTAACAAAAGCATTCACTTGCCATTTTAATGATTTTTGTAACCATTGGGTTTCGATGCCAATTTCAGCAGTTCTGTTTTTTTCAGGAGTCAAATTGGTATTGCCAAAAGGAGAATACAATTGGTACAAACTTGGCACCACATAAGCTGTACTATACGAACTCATTAATTTTATAGGCAATGTTGCAAATTGATACGATGGATTGGCATGGAATACCCATTGTGCATCGTAAATGCTGTGAATGTGCGAACGAACTCCGGTATTTAAACCCCAAGTATTGCTTTGGTACACCACACTCGCATACGGATCGATGTTGTTAAACTTGGCATTGCTTTGTAAAATTTCGTCAAACGGAGTGGTACTTTGCATGTCTTGAAACTGACTTTGTACTCCGGTAACTACAAACCATTTTTGGTTGAGTTCGTACTTATGAAAAATATCTAAGGATAAGTTACGTGAAGCATAGCTGTAATTTTGCATGGCATTGGCAAAACTGCTGAATTCTGAAAAATCTCTTTGCACTTGATTAAATCCGGCTTGTAATTTTAAAATGCCTTTTCGGTGTTTATAGGTGGGATTTAATTGAAACCTCCAATTTTCAATGGTTCCTACATTTTCAGCCACATCATGGGTGTTGGTATTGTCATATGCTGCATCGTACTGGTTTTTTAAACGATCATAGCCAATCCACGATTGTAATTGCCATTTGGCATTCCATTGGTAAGAGATTTGTGTACTTGCATTCATTCTGCTATGTCTGTCTGCTTCTGCATTTGGAATATTAGCTTGCGAAATTCCACTAACTTCTTGGTGGTTTAATTGGATTTGAACCCCCAATTTTTCTTCAGAAAAACGAACACTTCCACCTTGTTCAACTTCATAGGCTTTGGCTTTAAATTGTTCCTGACTGTTTTGGGTGCCCAAACGGAAATATGCCAAACTACTGTTTTCTTTTCCTGCTTTTTTGGTCAAAATGTTGATGACACCAGTGGCAGCTCCACTACCATATAAAGTAGAAGCAGCACCTTTCATTACTTCAATGGCTTCAATTTGTTCAACCGGAAGCAAGCGTAAATCAAACTCATGCGTAATTCCTGAAGCATCGGTTACCGGAATGCCATCAATTAAAATCAATACTTGTCGATTTCTTCCTCCTCTTAAGTAGTAACTCAAATTTTTTCCGGTAGCACTTTGGCTTCCATTAATTTCTAAACCTACTACCGTGTTCAAGACTTGTGCAACCGATTGTCCGGCACGTTGTTGCAGTTGTTCGGAGGTAATTTTCTCGATAATTTTTCCGGATTGCTCCCTTTGCATTGGGAATTTGGTGTTTGAAATTACCACCTCTTTTAAGCCAATAGTGTCTTGGCTCATTTGTGCATACAAAAAAGGCATGCTTGTCAGCAAAAATGCCGACATTAAAATGTTTTTTTTCATTTTAATAAAATTAAATTTTAATAAAATGGGAAACAAAAGTGTAGAATATACCCTGCACTCAAACCTTTTTTCCCGAAAGTTTGTATTCATAGTAATGGGCAGGTCTCCTGGCTTGCATCTTGTAGTTCACCTTCCCATCAAAGTTTCCTTTAACAGTGGTATGCAGATAACTACAAGTGTTTTTAGCTTACAGTTGCGGGTACAGCTCACGATTTACACGGGATTCCCTTTTAAGAATTTTTGGAAAAACCCAAAAATCCACCTCAAAACCGCTGCAAAGCTACATTTTTAAATGGAATAATAAAGGCATGTGTGATATTAATACTTATATGAACCATTTCATCAAAAACAAACTTTTCCTAAACCCAAATTAAAAATTGGTTGCTAACCTTTTTAAATGTGTACTTTTGTGGCAAATTTTTGGCATGAAGCATCTATTTTTTGGTATTTTGTTTTTTTTATTTTCATGTAAGGAGAAAGACTCAAAAGACCTTGCCTTTTCAGACCTAATGAACAACGAAGTTCAGTTTGCCAAGGGTTTGGTCATTAAAACGTATCCACAATATTATAAAGTGATGGTAAAGAATGTGTTTGAAAACAATGCCAAAACCTTTACTTATATCTTTCATCGAGAAAAAGCGATAATTCCGGATAGTTTAAAGTTTTATCCGCATATTACTATTCCGGTAAATAAAATGGTGGTTACCTCTACCACCCATATTCCTGCATTGGAGTTATTAAATAAGCAGCATCATATTGTTGGCTTTCCGCAGCTTGATTATATTTCATCTGAAAAAACCAGAAGTTTGATTGATGCAAAAAAGATTATAGAAGTTGGCAATAACCAACAATTAAACATAGAGATCCTTTTGCAATTACAACCAGAAGTACTGGTTGGATTTGGGGTAGATGCCGAGTCTGCCACTTATCAAAAATTACAACAAAATGGTATTCCGGTTTGTTACAATGCCGAGTGGAGAGAGCAACACCCATTAGGTAGGGCAGAGTGGATCAAGTTTTTTGGTGTTTTAACGGACGATTTGCCTAATGCCACTCAAAAATTTGATGAAATCAAACAAAGTTATTTGGCCTTGCAGCAAAAGGCAAAGCAAGCCAAAACTACTCCAATAGTCATGAGTGGTAGTGATTTTCAAGGAATTTGGTATGTGCCACAAAAGGATAGCTGGGCTGTGAAAGTATTATATGATGCCAATGCCAAATATTTATTCAACCAATTTAAAGGTTCAGGAAGCGAAAAATTGAGTATGGAAGTGGTGTTGCTACAAGCTTCACAGGCATCTTTTTGGATTGGTACCGGACAGTATGAAACCAAAAATCAATTGTTACAAAGCTTGCCCTCTTTTAAAGATTTTGAAGCTGTAAAGCAAAATAAAATGTTTACCTCAAGTAGTAAAAAAGGACCTACAGGTGGTATTTTATTTTACGAGTTGGCTTCGATGCGACCCGACTTGGTGTTGGAAGACTTAATTCGTATTTTGCACCCTGATTTATTAGCTCCCGGAACTTTACATTTTTACGAATCCTTGCCTTAATTGTTTAAACATTCTCACATATTAACCCTACTAATTGTTACCTTGGTTTTGCTTTGGTTGGCAAGTTTGTTGTTTGGTTCGGTCACTATTACCTTAGGTGATTTTTGGCAAGCTTTTATCGGAAATCCTGTGCAAAAAAGTGATGCGTTGATTTTGTGGGACTATCGTTTGCCAAAAAGTATCACAGCCATTTTAGTAGGTGCAGGACTTGGAATTTCAGGTTTGTTGATGCAAACTTTTTTCAGAAATGCACTAGCCGGACCTTATGTTTTAGGAATTAGTTCAGGGGCAAGTTTGGGAGTGGCTTTGTTGGTAATGGGAAGCATTGGTTTATCCGTAGCGGTTTTAAATGCCTGGACCATGATGATAGCTGCAGCATTGGGTAGTTTTTTGGTTTTGCTTTTGATTTTATTGGTGTCCAAAAAAATGGAAGATCCAACCACACTATTAATAGTTGGATTGATGTTTGGTAGTTTTACCGGAGCAGTGGTGGGTATTTTGGCTTATTTTAGTTCTGCAGAAGCATTACAAAAATTTACTTTGTGGAGTATGGGCTCGTTGCACCAAATGTCGTGGGAGGCAGTCGTAATTTTAGCTATAACTGTTTTTATTGGTTTGGTGATGGCATACAGCCAAATGAAATCGCTAAACTTAATGTTGCTCGGAAAAAATTATGCCATTTCTATGGGAGTTTCTTGGAAAATTTTTCAGCAAGTAGTGTTGTTATCTACGGCAATTTTAGCTGGTTCTATTACGGCTTTTGTAGGGCCCATTGCTTTTATTGGTTTGTCTGTACCACATTTGGCCAGATTGTTGTTTCAAACCAGTCAACATTTGGTGCTATTCTGGGGATGTGTATTGATAGGTGCGATATTGTTGATGTTATGTGATTTGATTGCACAAGTACCTGGTTCGGCTTTAACGTTACCAATTAATGCAGTGACATCTATCATAGGAGCTCCCATGGTGGTTTGGTTGTTGATGCGACAAAAAAAGTTGACTATTTAAAATGCAAAATTTAGTTCTACAAACCAAAAACCTAAAAGTAGGGTACACCAAAGGGAAAGATAGGGTGTGGAGTGTCTCCATTCCTGATTTGCCTATAAGCACAGGTCAATTTGTGGGGATTTTGGGAGCCAATGGTGCAGGAAAATCTACTTTTTTAAAATGTTTGTTAGGAAGTTTAATGCCTTTAGATGGCACTATTCGCTTGCAAGATAAACCAATCACAGATTGGGATGTTCAGGAAAAAGCCAAAGTGATGAGTGCGGTGTTAACCGAAGCCATTCCGAAAACCCAATTAACGGTATTGGAGTTGGTTGCCTTGGGAAGATTGCCACACACCTCTTGGATAGGAAAATTATCTGAGAAAGATGAGCAAAAAGTAACAGAAGCTCTAACTTTGGTAAGAATGTTAGATTTTGCCCATAAAAAAGTGTACGAGTTAAGCGATGGACAATTACAAAAAGTAATGATTGCTAGGTGTTTGGCCCAAGATACTCCTTTGGTTTTGTTAGATGAACCTACTTCTCATTTAGATTTGGTACACAAAGTAAGTGTGTTTAAATTGTTGCAACAATTGGCAAAAGAACAGGAGAAAACTATATTGTTTTCTTCGCACGACTTAGATTTATGCTTGCAATTTTGCGATCAGGTTTTATTGTTTACCCCTAAAGGAGTTTATTTTGACGAACCTTGTAACTTGATTTCCGAAGGAGTATTCCACGATTTATTTCAGGAAGAAGACGTAACTTTTGATGCTTCTACAGGAAAGTTTTTGTTAAAAAAATAACTACTCCAAATCCTGCAAGCCGCTACTTTTTGCATACCCACGCCATTTTTCAATACATTGTTGCATATCCTGAGGGATTTCAGAATCAAACTGTAATTTTTGATTTGTAACCGGATGTTCAAATCCTAAAGTTTTGGCATGCAAAGCTTGTCGAGGTAAAATTTTAAAACAATTGTCAACAAACTGTTTGTATTTGGTAAACGTGGTTCCTTTTAAAATCAAATTCCCGCCATAACGTTCGTCATTAAACAACGGATGTCCAATAAATTTCATATGAGCCCTAATTTGATGGGTTCTACCGGTTTCTAAGGTACATTTTACCAAAGTTACATAGCCAAAACGCTCCAAAACTTCGTAATGGGTAACAGCCCATTTCCCAAATTTTTCATCTTCAAATACAGCCATTTGCATGCGGTCTTTTAAATGCCTGCCAATATAGCCTGTAATGGTGCCTTTGTCCTGCTCCACATTTCCCCAAACCAAAGCTACATATGCACGTTCTGAAGTTTTTTCTGCAAATTGGTTGGATAAGTGTTGTAAGGTAAAATCGGTTTTGGCAACTACCAATAACCCAGAAGTGTCTTTGTCTATTCGATGTACCAAACCCGGACGGTTGCTAGAGTTTAATGGTAAATTTTGAAAATGGTAAATCAAGCCATTTACCAAAGTTCCGGAGTAATTTCCGTGTCCTGGATGCACCACCAAACCTGCGGGTTTATTTAGTACAATCAAATGTTCGTCTTCAAAAACAATGTCTAACGGAATGTTTTCGGGCTCTAATAAATATTCATAAGGTGGATGTTCAAAAACAACTCTGATCACATCCAAAGGTTTTACTTTGTAGTTGGATTTTACCGGTTGGTCGTTTACCAAAATACTTCCGGCTTCTGCTGCTTGTTGAATTTTGTTACGGGTAGCATTTTCAACCAAACCCATCAAGTATTTGTCTATTCTTAACAGCGATTGCCCTTTGGCAACTTCAAAACGATAATGTTCAAAGCCTTCTTCTTCAGGCTCTAAAATACTTTGATTAGTTATCATACGGAACTTCTATTTCTTCTATCGGAATAGACTGTATCGAATCTAATTCTTTATCCTCATAATAACTTATTTTACCATCTCCCAAAACAAAATCAATTTTGGTGGTTTTTTTCAATTTGGTGCCTGGTTTTAGAGGCTTTCCTTGGTATTTCATTTCCAAAACCATGTCTTTTCCTAAAAATGGTTTGTATACAGTATCTCCAACTTGCAAACCTAGCACCTTAAACGTATTTTCTAAATGTCTGAACGATTTTTGCACCAAATCAGGAACTGTTACAAATGCATAATCACCCGCATTGATTTTTACATACACCTTTCTATTGGGTTTTACTTTGCTACCTGGCTTAGGCTCTTGAAACAATACTACAAATTTTGGTTTGGTAGGGTCGTAGTCTAACGTGTCTAACAAAACATAATCTAAATCAACGTTGTCTAACTTATCCTCCACTTCTTCTATGAGTAAATTGGTTACATTTGGTACTACAACTTCTTGTCCGTGGTTGGTTTGAAATGAAAGCCAGCTAAGAAGTAAAAAAATCAATACTCCACTCAAAACTAATGCCATCGCAAATTGGGACCAAAAATGACGAGTAAAAATAAATTGTATAAAGTTCATCCTTAATTAAAACTAGATAACTGCAAAGATAGTTTTTCTATTGTTTGGATTAGAAGGCAATTTCAATTTTAAAAACTAAAAAATTGAGATTTTATTCACGGAAACTTTTAAACCCTATAGTTTTCCACTTTTCATTAATTATCTTTACCCAATCAAATTTTTGTATTCTAATGACACATTCCAAATTAAGAGTTGCAGTTGTGATGGGTGGTTACTCCAACGAATCGGTGATTTCGCTAAGAAGTGGTCAGTTGATTTTACAACACTTAGATGCTGAAAAATACGAAATTTATCCGGTGCATATTCTGCAAGAGGGTTGGACAGTACAGATAAGCAACCAAGCTTTTCCTATAAACAAATCTGATTTTAGTTTTTTATTTGAAAATAAAAGAGTCCATTTTGATGTAGCGGTAAATACCATCCACGGTACTCCGGGTGAAGATGGCCACTTACAGGCTTATTGGGAATTGATAGGATTGCCTTATACCGGTTGTGGATTTTATCAATCGGCTTTAACCTTTAGCAAGCGTGATACACTATCCGTTTTGGCAAAATTTCAAATACCAAGAGCTAATTCTATTTATCTATCCGAAGGTGATGAAATGGATGCCAATCAAATGATTGAAACTCTTGGTTTACCATTGATGGTGAAGCCAAATCAGTCAGGAAGTAGTTTGGGAGTTTCTAAAGTAAACAATGTTTCGGAACTGCAAAAAGCTTTAGAAGTTGCTTTTGCAGAAGATGCTAATGTATTGTTAGAAGCTTATTTAAAAGGAAGAGAGTTTTCGGTAGGAGTGATGTTATATTATAACGAAATTGTTGTTTTAGGAATTACAGAAATCATTCCTCACAACGAATTTTTTGATTATGAAGCTAAATATTTAGGAAAATCAGACGAAGTAACTCCTGCACAACTTCCGGAAGCATGGGAAAAAGCAATGCACGAAACTACCAAAAAAGTATATCATGCACTTGGTATGCAGGGATTTGCAAGAATTGACTACATCGTAAATAACGAGGTGCCTCATTTTATCGAAATCAATACCAATCCAGGATTGTCTCCACAAAGTATTTTCCCACAACAAGCACGTCATGCGGGTTATGATTTTAAAGATTTATTTGACAATGAAATTGCTTTGGCCTTGAAAAAGCAACCTATTTGGAACAGATTGAAAACCAATTAGAAAATAATTTTATTTATATTTGGGTAATGATAACTAAAATTTAGCATGCGAAGAGCGGTTTTTCCTGGATCTTTTGATCCAATTACTTTAGGACATTTTGATATCATTCAACGTGGGGTTACCTTATTTGATGAAATTATTGTAGCCATAGGAATTAATGCCGATAAAAAATATATGTTCAATTTGGAACAGCGTAAAAAGTTTATTGAAGATGCATTTGCACATGAATCCAGAGTAAAAGTGATTACTTACGAAGGATTAACTATCGAATTATGCGAAAAAGTTCAAGCAAAATTTATTTTAAGAGGTTTGCGAAATCCGGCCGATTTTGAGTTTGAGAAAGCCATTGCACATACCAACAGAAAATTATCAAAAATTGAAACTGTTTTTTTACTCACAGCAGCCAAAACTTCCTTTATCAGCAGCAGTATTGTAAGAGATGTGATTAGAAATGGCGGGGATTACCACGTTTTAGTTCCGGATAGCGTAAAGTGGTAAACATTTTTTAAATGTAAACTATACAAAAAACCAAAATGCTGTATCTCGATCAGTCTACAATGCCAAACCTCAAATTTCAAACCTCAAATTTCAAATTTTCAGATTCTTTATGAAAATATACCTTCTATCTTTCTATGTTTTGTTCGGTTTTGCTCAATATAGCTGGAAAACTCCTTTTGAGTTAGGAAATGGCAATCAAACTCCTACTTATGAGGAAATGATAACCTATTTTAATAGTTTAGCCAATCATTTTTCAACCATACAAATTAAAGAGGCAGGTACTTCTGATGATGGAACTCCAATTCACTACCTTGTTTTTGATGCTACTGAGCAATTTAGTTTTAACACCAAGCAAGTGAAAATATTGGTAAATAACAACATTCATCCAGGGGAGCCGGATGGAGTAGATGCCAGTATGCAATTGTTAAGAGATTTAGCCATTGGCAAGGTAAAGGCCTCCAAAAATATCTTATTGGTTATCATCCCTGCGTATAACGTAGAAGGAACTAAAAACAGAAACAGTTTTTCCAGAGCCAACCAAAACGGACCGGAAGCTTACGGATTTAGAGGGAATAGTAAAAATTTGGATTTGAACAGAGATTTTATCAAAACAGATTCCAAAAACATGCGAACTTTTGCAAATATCTTTCACCAAGTACAACCAGATGTTTTTATAGATAATCATGTGAGTAACGGGGCAGATTATTCGTATGTATTTACCCTGATTGAAAGTCATTGGCAAAAAATGGGTGTGGCTTCAGGAACTTTTTTTAAACATATGATGACTCCAGCAATTTTAAAACAGATGGAGCAAAAGAAAATAGAAACCATTCCATACGTAACGGTTTACGGAAATAGTCCAGACAAAGGTTTTTATCAAATGATGGATACCCCTCGTTATTCTTGTGGATATGCTTCGTTGTTTGGAAGTTTTTCGTATTTACCCGAAACCCACATGTTAAAAAAATATGCAGATAGGGTAGAAGTTACCTACCAATTTATGTTGGAAACTTACCAGTATTGCCAATTGCAAGCACCATTGATCACCAATTTTGTTCGAAACCATTGGAAAGAATTTACTGTAGGGAGCTCCTATCCTTTGCAATGGAAATTAGACAGTACCCAATCTAAAACCATCACCTTTAAAGGGTATGAGGCTAATTATATTCCAAGTAAAGTTACAGGTAAAAACCGACTTTTTTACGACCAAAGCAAGCCTTATACCAAACAGATTCCGTATTTCGAAAGATACAAAGTATTGGCTAGCAAAACCATTCCAAAGTATTATGTAATTCCGCCTTCGGAATATAAGGTGTTAGATTTGATTCATTTGCAAAATATTACCAGTATGGTTATTAAAAAAGATACTTTGTTTAAGGTACAAGGGTATTATATAGATGATTTTCAAACCCTTTCACAACCTTATGAAGGACATTATTTGCATAGCAATACCAAAGTAAAAAGTTTTCAGGATGAAGTTTTTTTTCCAAAAGGAACTCATTTAATTTCTACCCAACAACCTGGGGTAAAATACTTGATGGAAGCCTTAGAGCCAGAAGCCCCGGACTCGTTTTTTAATTGGAATTTTTTTGATAGTATTTTGCAACAAAAAGAAGGCTATTCAGCTTATGTTTTTGAAGATATTGCATGGGAATTATTGCAAAGCAATCCAGATTTAAAAATGCGATTTGAAGAAAGAAAAGCAAAAGATGTAGCTTTTGCAGATAATGCAAAAGCCCAATTAGATTGGATTTATCAAAATTCTCCTTATTACGAAAAAAGTCACAAACGATATCCGATTTATAGAATCAATTAATTGGTTAAAATTCTATAAAATTTAAACAAACCTAACCATTACCAAAAAATTAGCATGCATAACCCTTGCCCACAATGCTAGTCAGAATTTACCTATGAACAAGACAACCAAATGGTTTGTTCGCAATGTTTTTATGAATGGAATCCTGCCGAAGTTTTGGCACCGGATACTGTTTTAGATGCTAACGGAAATATTTTACAAACCGGAGACTCAGTGGTTGTAATAAAAAATTTGCCGGTTAAAGGAGCACCTAAACCTGTGAAAGCCGGTACCAAAGTAAAAAATATTCGCATCAATTTAAATAGCGATCACAATATTGATTGTAAAATTGACGGATTTGGTGCGATGGCTTTAAAATCGGAATTTGTAAAAAAGGCATAAAAAAAGTCCTTTCAATTGTAATAATTAAAAGGACTCATGCAATTAAAATGATTAATTAATCTTCTGCTTGTTTTTTAACTGCCAAGTTATAAATAACTAATCCAAAGCCAATTTTGTTAATTGCATCAGCAATATTGTAAGCTACATCTACATTTCCTGTGCCCACTATGCTAGTATACCAACCTTCGGTGCCTAGCATGTAGCCTAACGGATAAATAGCCCATCCTACCAACACAAACCAACATAAAATTTTGTGTGCTTGTAAAATGTCTCCACCTGCGGCTTTTGCTAATTTGGCAGCTTCTCCAATCCAAATATCATATACAATTACAAAATATGCCAACCCAGATACCAATCCCCATAACCAAGCATTTCCTCTATCTACAGCTTCTCCAAAGTATCCAGTAACCAACATTACTACAGAGAAGAAAATCATTCTCCAAAGCAAGTTCTTTTTGGCACCAGCTACTTTTAAGATTAAATAAAATTCTACACACATTAACGGAACAGTTAAAATCCAATCAACATATCTAAAGAATGTTGGAGATTCGCCAATTTCGGCCCAATAGTCACGCATGTAATAATAATGAACAGCAGCAATAAAAGTGATTAACCCTGAAACAAGAACTGAAGTACGCCATTTTTTATCGAATTGATTTAACGATAAAAAGAAAAATGCCGATGCAGCCATCATGGCCATACATCCTACAAAAAATGTAAATCCAACATAGTCAGTTGGGTCTAATTTGGAAATAAACATGGTTGTAATTAAATTTTTCATATGTTAGATTTTTAAATTGTTAAAACAAATATAAAAAAAAATTAAACAAACAAATTATAAAAAAATATTATTTTTAACAAATTAAAATATGTAGTACATAAAAAAAATGCTAATAAATTATAGATATAAAATATTTTTGAGTTTTGTGGCTTTATGGTTAGGTAACCAACTAGGTAAGGATTTACAAACAATTTTAGGCGTTTTTTTGGTCTTGACCATTGGTGTGTTGCATGGAACAAACGATTTACAAATAATTGATAAAAGTTTTGTAAAATCTCAAAAAACTAATCGAATTAAATTTTTTTATTTGTTGTTAGTAAATATTAATATTTTATTTTTTTACTATTTTCCATTAATAGCATTATGCTTATTTATACTTATTAGCTGCTATCATTTTGGAGAACAACATTTAGAAAGATTTTTTTCAGACTATCAAAATCGTATCTTGAAGAATGTTTATTTTATTTCTTATGGGATGTTGGTGTTAGGGGGTATATTTTATCTACATAAACCTGATGTAATTGAAATTATTTTCCAAATTACTTCATGTCAGATACCCATCAATTGGTTAAGTGCCTTTTTTTATTTTGCTATTTTTATGTATTCATCTGTAACAGCATTCATTCTTCTTAGGTTTAAAACTTATATTAAAAAGTTTCCAATTGAATTAATGATTTTACTTACATTAACTATAATATTTTTAAATGCAAGTTTAATTTGGAGTTTTACAGTTTTCTTTATCTTTTGGCATTCTATACCGTCCATCGAAGACCAATTACAACATTTATTTGATGAAGTAAGTTTAAAAACTTTATTGTATTATGTTAAAAAAGGATTTATGATTTGGATGATTTCTTTAATAGGATTATTTTTAGTATTGTGGTTAATCAAAGATAGCTTGTATTTTTATACGATTCTATTTTCATTTTTAGCGGCTATCACTTTACCTCATGTACTTGTAATGATTAAGATGTCAATGGATAAATACTATAAAAAAAAAGTGGTGCAAACTAACGTAACAAAATAATAAATAAAAAAACCGATTCTCTTTCGAGAATCGACACTAATACAAAACAAATTAGCAAGGGATTTTAGTTTAAAACATACCTCCCCCTTGCGATTCATTGGCATCGCGTTGTCTGCGTTGCATAGCTCTATATTTTCCATTACCAAAGCGGTAATTAAAGTTCACGTTAAACATACGGCTTTCCCAACGAAATTGTCCGTCTACATTATCTGGGTTACTTCCGTAAAAGCGTGCTCTCATCGTGTTAAAAATATCATTCATTCTTAAGCTCAATGTTCCTTGTCCTTTTAAAATGGTATGACGTGTTCCAATATCTAACCTCCACATATCTCTGCTGTTAAATTGAATATCATCTACAGGACCTCTGTACATTCCAAACAAAATGATTTTGTGGTTTTTTGTTGCAGAAAAAGTATGGTTCATTCTGCCATTAAAGGGCACAGATAAAGCTTCTTTTTGTATCAAATCACCATTCAAATCTTCCACCACACCTCTCACATTTCTAAAGTAAGCGTCTGCTCCAAAGTTGATACTCCACCATTTTTTTAAATTCAAGTTTCCGGAAACTTCAATACCGTATTCCGTATTATTGTCAAAGTTGGCAAAAGTCATTAATTTTTTATTTGGGTCGTACGGACTTTGTACAAATACTTGAGAAATTGGATCTTGAATGTATCTAAAAAATGCTCCGGTAGTTACACTGCCAATTTTGGTTTTTCGGGTGTAATTCATTTCTATGGAATTGGTGAATTGTGGTACCAAATTCGGATTACCTTCTTGATCCAACAACGGACTACTCCATTCTCTAATTGGGTTTACCTGTTGAATGTTTGGTCTGTCTACCCTTCTGGAATAACTCCATTGGAAACTATTTTTTTCAGAAGCTTCATAAGTTAAAAATCCAGAAGGATATACCGTAAAAATATAATCTTTAAAATCTGCTGGAGTTTCGTTGATTCTTCTAAAATTGGCAATTGCTTCATAACTTTCCAATCGCAAGCCTAATTGGTAACTCCATTTTCCAAATTGTTTGCTGTAATTCGTATAACCGCTGTAAATGTTTCTTCGGTAATCAAAATCAGAAACATAGTTTTGGTTCACATTAAAGTCGTTAATCGTTTGGTCATTTCTACTTTCTAATCCAGCTTCCAATTTACTGGCTTCTGACAATGGAGATACAAAATCTACATTTACCAACCATTGGTTGTAATTTCTACCCACTAAATTGGTTGCTATCAACTGGTTGTTGGTGTCTTTAAATCGAGTATCCTCAGGGTTGTCGTTATTGTTGTAGTTCACTTCAATTTCTAAAGTTTGTTCGGGTTTATCAAAAGTTTTTTTATAACCTAAATTATAAATTTGGTTATGACCTCATACTACACCATCTAAACGTTGACGAGTAAATGGATTAACCGGATTATCGTATCTAATTTCTGTATCAAATAAAGTGTTGCCACTATTAAAACTTTGAATAGTGTAAAACGAAAAGGTGTTTTTATCATTCGCATAAAAATCAACTCCGGTTTTATTAAAGTGTCTACGATTCTAATTATCAATGTAAAAATCGTTTCGGTTGCTGTTATCTGGATTGTTGATGGCTTCGGTTTTTAAAAATCCAAAGTTGTTGTTGATGCCATAATTAATAGAATAGTTGGTGTAAAAATTAAACTTTTGAATGCGATAGTTATAATCTAATGAATTGTTGGTTTTAGGAGTAATTCCGAAATTCACCCCAGTATTGATACTTCCGTTAAATCCTTTGATTGCATTTTTATGTAAAATGATATTGATGATGCCACTCATTCCTTCCGGATTGTACTTGGCACTTGGATTGGTAATCAATTCAATTTGTTTGATTGCGGTAGAAGGAATAGATTGTAATACTTCAGCAGCAGACATATTAGATGGTTTTCCATCAATAAAAATTCGAACATTTGGATTTCCTCTTAAGGCAACGGTATTGTTTTGTGGATCCACACTAACAAACGGAATATTGTTCAAAATATCAGAAGCTGTTGGTCCTGCATTGATCAAATCTTGGTCCACATTAACTACTTTACGGTCAATTTTTTGCACAATATTACTCCTTTCAGCAACCACTTCAACTTCTTTTAAAGAAGTTGCTTCTTCTTCTAAAATGATATTAGGAAGTTGTAAGTTTTTGGTAATATTCAGTTTTTGGGTATATATTTTATAACCAATAAACTGAACTTCTAAGATGTAGTTTCCACTTTTAATTTTGGTTAAGGTATACTCTCCTTTTTCGTCAGTAATACCACCAGTTACAATCGTTTCACCGTTTTTGATTACTACCGATGCAAACGGTACAGGACCATTGGTAGCTTTGTCGGTAACCTTTCCGGATACCCTATGCAAGTCTTCTATTGTATTGGCTAGAACCAAAGTGGTTGCTAACAGCCATAAATAAAATGCTTTCATGTTTCTTTTTGTGGTTATTGGTTTGGTGTATTTACTTTCTGCAGCAAGTAAATAATGTATTATAAAGTATTATGTAATGCATAATAACTTCGTTTACATAAAACTATAAGACAACACTTTTTAAGAATTGTTACAGAGGAAAGTTTTTTTTGGAAAAATTTAAGATTTAGAGAAATAGATTTTTTAAAAGAAATAGGCTTTCTAAGTTTTATAACTATAAGTAAATCAGTTTTTTAAATGAATTTGGTGAAGCAGAAAAAAAATTACATTTTTTTGGCCTCTTCCCAAAATACATCCATTTCAGCCAAGGTCATATCATGTAAATTTTTTCCCATTTCTTTGGCTTTATTCTCTAAATACTGAAAGCGATGAATGAATTTTTTGTTGGTTTTTTCCAAAGCATTTTCAGGATTGATATTCAAAAATCGAGCATAATTGATCATAGAAAATAACAAATCACCAAATTCTGCTTCCATTTTTTCTTGGTTTTGATTGGCAACTTCTTGTTGAAATTCTTGTAATTCTTCCTGAACTTTTTCCCAAACTTGGTTAGGATGTTCCCAATCAAAGCCAACTCCTTTGGCTTTTTCTTGGATACGAGAGGCTTTAACTAAAGCAGGCAAACTTTTAGGAACTCCTTCTAATACAGAAGTTTTGCCTTCTTTTAATTTTAGTTTTTCCCAGTTTTGCTTTACCTCTTCTTCATTTGCTACTTCAACATCTCCATATATATGTGGGTGACGATGGATTAATTTATCGCAAATTTGATGGGTGAGGCTAGCAAAATCAAATTGGTTTTGTTCCGAGCCAATTTTTGCGTAAAAAACAATATGAAGAAGCAGGTCACCCAGCTCCTTCATTACTTCTTGTGTATTGTTATCCAAAATGGCATCTGCAAGTTCATAGGTTTCTTCTATGGTTAAGTGCCGGAGAGTTTGCATGGTTTGCTTTTGGTCCCACGGACATTTGGCACGGAGGTCATCCATAATATGGAGCAATCGCTCCAAGGCTTGCATATGTTTGGATTTGTCTTCCATTTTTAGTTGTCAGCTTCCTCAGTAGCAGGGTCAGCGGTTAAAATTTCTTTGGTAATGTATCCTTTGTTGTGCAATAAGTTAAACCATTGAAATGCTTTTTTGATATCAGATGGATACACTCTTTCTTCATCATACTCTGGCAATACATCTCTAAAAAAACTTTGCAAATCTGCCAAGTTATCTTTGTGAGATGGAGCTTGTTCAAAATTGGTTTTTTCTGCCATACGCAAAAAAACTTCATTTAATTTTATTTCTTCACTATAGGTATACATGGCAATTTCACTTAATAAACTTACGTTATCACGTAAACCTACAGTAATTTTTTTGCCATCTAATAAACTTTCTACCAACAAACCTGTTCTGGTTTGAACTTTTAATTCATACAATCCCGGTTTACCGGAAATAGCCATAATTTTTTGTAAACTCATAAATTAAGTATCGATTTATTTTTTGTAAAATTTGATTTTATAATCAGTGAAAATTTTCCCGGTTAAAATGTTGTTTAACTTTCTTTTGATCATGGTTTTTTTGAAAGTTGACAAATGATCGGTAAATAAAATTCCTTCAATATGATCGTATTCGTGTTGTATCACTCGAGCAATTAACCCATCAAATGTTTCAGTTTTGGTTTGGAAGTCTTCATCTTGATAGGTAATGGTTACCAAAGGTTTTCTGCTTACATCTTCTCTTACATCCGGAATGCTCAAACATCCTTCGTTAAAATTCCAAGGTTCTCCTTCTTCTTTTTCAATTTTGGCATTCACAAATACTTTTTTGAATCCATTTAATTGCTTCTTTTCTTCTTCCGATAAATCTTCAGAATCTGAAAAAGGGGTAGTATCTATTACAAACAAACGAATAGGCAAGCCTACTTGTGGAGCAGCCAAACCAACCCCATTGGCTTGATACATGGTTTCAAACATGTTTTGCACCAAGTTGTTAAAATTCGGATAATCATTGGCGATGGGACTGGCTACTTTTCGCAACACAGGATCTCCGTAAGCTACAATGGATAATACCATAGTTTTGGAAATTTAAGAGTGCAAAAGTACGTATTTTTTTGAGGATTATCCATCAATTTCACCGGTTACCTCTTCAAAAAAATCAGGAAGCCATTTGGCTTCCTGAATATTGGTGTTGATTTTTAGCCTTTTGCTCCTCTGGAGAAGTTTCCTCTGTTAGAGCTCATGCTAGGTGCAGAATTGCTTCTGCTGGGGCTACTTTGTATGTTGCTACTGCCGTTGCTTCTGGTGCCAAAGCTACTTTGTTGGCTTGTTCTGGTAGGAGAGGAAGTACTTGTGCTTTGACTTCTGGTAGAACCATTGGAGTTACTAGTACGAGTATTTTCATTTCTTACCACATTTGGTGTCACTGCTGGCTCACTACTTTCTCTTTGATTGTTTGAATAGGAGGCTCTTGTACTGCCTTGGTTTTCCGATCTAACTACCGAAATGTTTTGGTTATTATTTTGTTGCACTCTGGTATTTTCAGTTCTAGTAGAAGAAGCTACTTGGTTGCGTTGACCTCCATATACATTTGTATTGGTTTCATTACTTCTGATGTTGTGGCTTGAAACCGGAGCATTTGCAGATTGGTTTCTGGAACCGTTTACATTGCTTTGCAAAGATTGATTTCTGCGATTTTCTAACTCATAACGGTTGCTTACTGCTTGGTTCCGGTTTTGAAAACTTCTGTTTGGATAAAGTTGTTCCCAGCCAGAACCTCTTCTGCCTTGATGCATTACAATGGCTCTTTGACTTCTTCTGAAGTTTACATAATGACAAGTATTGTTCATATGAATAAACGGTACTATTCTGGTTCTATATCTAAAAATTGGATATGGATGCCAAGTCACAAAATAAGTTGGGTAGTAATTCCAATACCAAGGAGATGCCCAAACCACATATCGTGGTCCCCAAAAGTGGGTATATATGATTGGATTTACGGTATATACAGGCTCATAAATATAATTTGATCCGTATAAAAAAACATCACCAACTACTTGAACTTGTACGGTTCTACTTCTTTGGTCTTTTTCCACTTCAATCGTAGCCACATCTTGGAACAAATCTCTGCCTAGAACTGCTTGAATAATAATTAAGTGTGTAGATTGTTCAACCGACTCAATCACTCTCAAATAGTCAATTTGATTGTCGTTGTTTAAATCTAAATTAGAGATTTGTAAATTAGGATCGTTCAAACGAAATTCAAAATCTTCTAAGTTTTTAGATTCTCCAAAAATCGAAGCCACAGCTCTCAAATCTAAATTATCGCTAATATCTATGTTATTAGCTCTTACTGTGGCTCTGTCTTGTGCGGTAACATACGTTGCGAAACATATGGTTACCATTAAAAGTATATTTTTCATGGCATTGTGTTTTTCTTGAATTAATCAAACCAACTATTGTGCCAAAAAAAAACACCTATATTTAGGTGTTTGATTTTTAGTGTTTTGCATTTTTATCTTGGCCCCTTGCCATCTCTCAATCTGTTTAAAACAGTTTGCTGAAATAAAATTTCTGCAATCTTCAGTTTCAATATTTTTTCTGCACTTAAAATGGGCTTTAAGTCTTGCAACAATTTTTTTTCTAAAGTATTTATTTCATCCTCCAAACCAATAATTTCCTGCAATTTGGCTTGTGCTTCTTTTTCGGTGAAGGCTTCTTTTTTATCTTTAATTTCCTTCATGATATTTCTTAATTTTTTTGCCTTCAGCTCAAAGCTTTTTTGCTCGTATTGGTTGTAAATAGGCCAAAATTTTTCAGCTTCTTGCGGACTCAAATCTAATTCGGCGGTAATAAAAGCAGTTTTCATTGCTTTCATTTGCTTGATTCTTTTGCCATCTTGTGCAAATAAAATTCCTGTAATGAGGATTAATGCTAATAAAATAATTCTTTTCATCTGATTCACTTTTAGTTTTGATTAATACCAATATTCTTGGGTGTCTTGCCAATATCCACTTTCATCAATTTCTAAATCTTGATATAATTTTTGCATGTCTTCTTCATTCAAAAGTTCAGCATAATCATAGTAATGGATGTATTTTTTTTGCAAGACCAACTGTTCAGCGGGAACATTTTCCAACCAATCAGTTTGGTTTTGGTTCCAAATAACCCAACCAAATAAAATAACCAAACTTGCAGCAACGGCAATCCACGGCTTGGAAATTCGGATCAATATTCCTTTTTTAGGTTGACTCACTTCTTTTGGTATTTGGTTTAAAATTTTTTGGTTGAGTTGTTCCAAATAAATATCTGTAGGTGTAAAACCAGAAGAAATTTTCGGAATCTCGTTTAATTTAAAATCTTTCATATGAGGATAATTATTTTTTTTCAGCGGTCATATGTAATCGCCTTATCTTTATTTGAGTATTGTTACAATAAAAAGTTTTTAATGGCGATTTCATATGTAATTTAGACTAACAATAGATTATTTGGTTTAATGGTTTTGGACAAATTCTTCAATTTTTTTTACAGCCAAATGGTACGAAGCTTTTAACGCACCCACCGAAGTTCCTGTAATTTCGGCAATTTCTTCATATTTTAATTTTTCAAAATATTTTAATTTAAAAACCAATTGTTGTTTTTCAGGGAGCTTTGCAATTGCTTGATGTAATTTGATGGTAATTTCGTCACCATCAAAATATTCATCTGAGGTTAGTTTGCCTTCTTGCTTTTCCGAAAAATCTTCAAAATTTATTCCCGATTTTCTTCTTTTTTGTTGTAAAAAAGTAATGGCTTCGTTGGTGGCAATTCGGTACAACCAACTGTATAATTTGCTTTCTCCTTTAAAGTTATCGATACCATGGAACACCTTAATCCAAACATTTTGCAACACATCTTCTGTATCATCATGCAGTAAAACAATTTGACGAACCAAATGATACAATGGCTTTTGGTAGGTGTGCAACAGATTTGTAAAGGCATTAGCTTTACTCTCAGGTTGTTGCAATAGTTCTAACAATTGTTTTTCTTCTATCGTCAAAATAGCGATTTAAACTTTTGACTAAAGATAAACAGAATGGTTTAATTTTCTGAAGACAAATTTCGATTGATTACAGGGGCATTTGCCAAAGGAGCAGCTTCTGTTCTAGGAAAGAAAAAATGAAACTCCCATTCGTTTGGAGGCAAACCAGTGGTGCTTTTTGGAATTTGCAACCAAAAATTACTTTGATTGGTATGTGCTTTTTCTTTTTTCAAATGCTCTATGGCTTGTTGGGAGGTAGCTTTTGCAAATTGAATATTACCTTTTAACTTTACCCTTAAAACGGGCATTTTTTTATTTCGAAGTAATTTTGGATGCAATGCACCAATGCTATCAGTTGTTACTTTTTGATAAAGAGTAATACGTTGATTTTTTTGAAGTATGTTCGCTTGTGAAAACTCAATCCAGCTTTTTCCCGAAGGTTTTAAAACTTTAAAAAGACTATCTTTTTTCCATTCTTGTTCTAACTTTTCTAAATCATGGATGCCTGAAACAGCAATATTGTCCCAAGTTTTGGTAGTGTATTGAGGTAAATCTAACACTATCATTTTATCTATTTGAATGGAATGAAATTGGTAATAATCCACCAATTGTTGCTTCAATCGTTCTAAGGCTTTTTGATGCGAAACTTTTAATTCATTTTGACTTTCTTTCCCGAAAAAAGCCAACATTTTATCCGTAATACTCATATCACCAGTCAAACTTACTTGAATTTTTGTCTGATTTTTTTTAGGAATAATTTGCCAAATAATTTCGGTTACTTGTTCATCGGAAAAATGTTTTCCAATCATTTGATTTGTTTGCCATTGCAATGAAAGAGATTGTTTGTTGCCAATAAATTGATACAGTTTTTCATTAGGCAAACTATCTATTTTTACTTTATTAGACTTTTCCCAATACCACGATTTCCATAGGGAGATTTTTTGTAAGTGTTGTTGTACCTGTTTGGCAGGAGTTAATGTGGTTATTTCGGTTTGATAAGTAAGCTTTTTTTGCTGGGTAGAAACAAACACCACCAAAGTGAAGCTACTTAACAAGAATAGAAAGAATAAATATTTGATAATTTTCACTGGATGTAATTTATTTCAACCAAAATTTTATTGTGAACAACAATAGTAAGAAACCAAAAAATGCCAAAAGTACTTGGTAAGTTTTTGGATAATATATTTTGTGTAGCGGAATGTCTTTTCGGTATTGGTAAACAATTATACCCACAAAAACAATAAAAAATAAAACTCCAAATATCTTTTGACCGGTGCTAAACATGTTCATAAATTTTGTACAAAGATAGCTGGATGAATTTATTTTTTGTGAAAACGCTTATTATATTTGATTTATTGGAATAACTAACAAGCATATTTATGAAAACTCAATTATCGCACGTGCAACAATTTCATGAAGCATTTGGCTTAGGAGTGTTGCATCAACCAAAAGCGGATTTAGGAGAAGACAAAAACAATTTGCGTTTTAACTTAATGAAAGAAGAAAATGAAGAGTATTTAGAAGCATCCATGGAAGGTAATTTAGAAGAAGTTGCTGATGCGTTAGGGGATATGTTGTATATTTTATGTGGTACTATTTTAGAGCATGGATTGCAATATAAAATAGAAGAAGTTTTTGAAGAGATTCAAAAAAGTAACATGAGCAAATTAGGTGCAGATGGAAAACCTATTTATAGAGAAGATGGAAAAGTTATGAAAGGCCCAAATTATTTTAAGCCTAATATTGCAAAAGTGCTTTTACAAAAAGGGGATAAATAAAAATAGCCTGCAAAATGTAGGCTATTTTTATGATTAATTGCAAACTTTCACTGTCCAATGGAACGGATCTTCCGATTTTTTGTGTTGAATATCGGTTAATTTTTGTTTTAATTGTAAAGCAGTGGAACTTTCTAATTTTGGTAATTCATAATAAACGTCATCATATGAAAATCCACTAATCGGATTGATTACTGCGGCAGTGCCTGCACCAAAAATTTCCATCAATTGGTTGTTTTGATGTGCCTCAATCAATTCTTGTACGGTAATAGATCTTACCTCTGTGGCAATTCCCAAATGTTCAGCCAAAGTTAAAATGCTTTTTCTGGTAACCCCATCTAAAATTCTTTCACTGGTTGGAGCGGTAATTAAGGTATTTCCAATTCTGAAAAATACATTCATCGTACCGGCTTCTTCTAATTTAGTATGGCTGGCATCATCGGTCCAAATTACTTGCTGAAAACCTTTTTCGTGAGCCAATTTGGTAGGATAAAATTGTCCGGCATAGTTTCCGGCAGCTTTGGCTGCACCAATACCACCATTGGCTGCACGACTATAATGTTGGGCAATAATTACTTTTACCTCACCAGCATAGTATGATTTTGCGGGAGACAAAATAATCATGAAGCGGTATTGGGTGGATGGATTAGCTATTACACCACTTCCGATGGCAATCATGAACGGACGAATGTATAAAGAGTTACCGTTGCCAGCTTTTACCCAATTTTTATCAATAGTTAACAAGGTTTTTAAACCATCCATAAAAATATGTTCAGGAACTTCGGGCATTGCCAAACGTTCTGCAGAATGGTTAAAGCGTTTCCAATTTTCTTCCGGGCGAAACATCCAAACGGCACCATTAGTATCTTTATATGCTTTCATCCCTTCAAAAATAGCTTGTCCGTAATGAAAAACCTTAGCAGAAGGATCAATCAAAAAGGGTTGGTATGGTTGGATTATAGGTTTTTGCCATGCTCCTTCTGTAAAATCACATACCAACATGTGGTCGGTAAAAACACTTCCAAAAGGCAAATTTTCAAAGTCAACAGAATTAATTTTACTCTGTTCGGCTAATGTAATATTCATGTAAATCAGTTTATAACCTCTGATAAGTCCTTTAAAATAAAGGGCATAAGGTAGAGGTAATACGGTTTATATTTTTGACAAATTAACAAAATAAATAGCTTTTTAAAGTTAATTATTTAAAAATGTTTTCGACAATTACAAAATAATAACTAATCGTTAAAAATTGATTTTAATTTAAAAGATGCTTATAAATTATCACAAATCAAGTTTTTTGACGTAAATTTTAACTTTATGGAGCAACTATTTCGTTTTTCGCAAAGGTACAATTACGTACCTTTGTGGTATTAAATTACCTAACCATGAAAAAATTATTATGTATGGCCACATTGGTGCTTTTTGTCCAATGCAAAAAAGAAGATAAATCAGCAAAAGAAGTTACTTCTTTTAACCCCGAAGAATATGCTACATTTGGAGAAGCATTTGAAATTAAAGACGGAGAAATTTATTCAATGGAAGAAATTTCGTCTAAATACCAGGATTTAACAGATAAAGATACTTTACAAGTTATTTTTAAATCAAGCATCAATGAAATTTGCCAAACCAAAGGTTGTTGGATGACTTTAAGATTAGAAAATGAAAAAGAAAGCTTTGTAAAATTTACCGATTATGCATTTTTTGTACCAATGAATGCCCAAGGAAAAGAAGCCATTGTTAAAGGAAAAGCATATAAAAAAGTTGTTCCGGTAGAAGAGTTAAAACATTATGCGGAAGATGAAGGCAAATCACCAGAAGAAATAGCTGCAATTACCGAGCCTAAAGTAACCTTGGCTTTTATGGCAGATGGGGTGTACATTAAAAAAGGTCAAGATGCGAAGCAATAAGTTATCCATTCTACAACTTATATTATTAATTTCCGGATTGGTATTTAATATTTCCTCTTGTAAATCTAAAGAAGAAGTGCCTAAACAAGAATCTTCAGATGAATTTGTAATGTATGAAATGTCGGAAATGTCGTTGTTAATGGAGCAAATGTATGCTGACAACCAACGACTAAAAGAAAAAATCATAAAAGGGGAGTTACCAGAGGAGTTTCCGGAGCATTTCATGAAAATTCATGAAGCACAAACCACCAAAGAAGGGCAAATGGATGATTTTTTTAAAGAAAATGCTGCTATGTTTTTAGAAGCCCAAAAAAATATTTACCAACATCCGGAAAAAGCCAAAGAGTATTATAACCAAGCCATTGTTTTATGTGTAAAATGTCATGAAGTTAAATGCCAAGGGCCAATTCCAAGAATTGAAAAATTATACATTCCAACGGAATGAAACAAGAAATTGTAACTACCAAAGATGGTTCCACTTCGATTTATTTACCGGAGTGGAACGAATCTTACCACTCCAAGCATGGTGCCATTCAAGAAGCCAATCACGTTTTTATTAATGCTGGGTTACACTTTGTAAATCTTCCAAAAATTTCTATTCTCGAAATTGGTTTTGGTACCGGATTAAATGCGTGGTTAACTTTATTAGAAGCCAATAAACATTCTTCAAATGTATCTTATGTTGGAGTAGAGGCATATCCGGTTAGGGAAGATGTTTGGAGAGTAATGAATTTTTCTTCATTGGCAAACGATTTTTTTTTGCAAAACCATTTTTCGAAATTACATGAATCGGAATGGGAGCAGTGGAGCGAGATTACACCAAATTTTAAATTGTTGAAAAAGAAAATGTTTTTTCAAGACATTGATTTTGTGCAAGAATTTGATTTGATTTATTTTGATGCTTTTGGCTTTAGGGTTCAACCTGAATTATGGAGCGAACAAATTTTTGCCAAAATGTACCATGCATTAAAACCTAATTGCGTTTTAGTAACTTACGCTTGCAGAGGGCCTATCAAAAGAGCTATGCAAGCCAATGGTTTTTTGGTAGAAAAGCTACCCGGACCACCTGGAAAACGCGAAATGTTAAGAGCAATTAAAAGTACACAATAAATCGAAAACGTTTTCGTTATTTTGTAAGTAATTAAAAGTTTTAGGTATGCCGTCTATTGTTCGTCCCATGTTTCACTACACCAAAAGCGTTTTAGAAAAAGTGAGTTTTGATGTGCAATTGTTTAAAAAAGAACTTAAAAAAGCCATCCAAAGTTTGTTACCATACGAATTGGAAGAACTCCGTAAATGGTTGTTACAATTTACTAACGAGAAGCCCGAATTAAAACCATTTGTTGCTTTGATTCCTTAAAATTCTAGTTTTTAGAATTCTTTACCGGACTTATTATTTTTACATCCTGAAAATGGATTGCACCTCTTACCACACCCAAAATCACTTCTCGTAAAGCCTGAATGGTATGTATTTTTAATTGTTGGGTTGGAAAAATCAAACTAACTTCTCTGGCAGGTTTAGGGTCGTTAAATTCTTTTAATTTGACTTTGTTTTTTTCATTCATTTCCAAGGTATGCAAATAGGGGAGTAGGGTATATCCCAAACCTTCATCTGCCAATTTAATCAACGTTTCAAAACTGCCACTTTCAATTCTAAAGTTTTTTTCTTTGGTGGAAATATTTTTTTGGCACATGTTTAATACATTATTGGTAAAACAATGTCCATCTTGCAATAATAGTACGGAGTCGGTATCTAAATCTTCTACTTCTAAATTTCCTTTATTGGATAATGCATTATTTTGGGGTACATAAGCAACAAAAGGTTCGTAGTATAAAGGATATTCTTTAATTTTATCGTCATTTAACGGGGTGGCAGCAATGGCACAATCCAAGTGACCTTTATGTAATTTGGTTAAAATTTCATCGGTGTTTAATTCCTCAATAATCAATTCTACCTTTGGGTATTTTTTGGTAAAATTGTGTAAAAACATTGGCAACAAGGTAGGCATGATGGTTGGAATTATTCCCAAACGCAATTCGCCACCGATAAATCCTTTAAACTGATCTACAATGTCTTGCATTCGGTTGGCTTCGCTAACAATGCTATAGGCTTGCTCTAAAATTTGACTTCCTACTTCGGTAATTTTTACCGGTTTGGTTCTTCGGTCAAAAATTAAAATATCTAATTCCTCTTCTAGTTTTTGAATTTGCATGCTCAAGGTAGGTTGTGTTACAAAACACTTTTCGGCAGCAATGGTAAAGTTTTTGTTTTCGGCAACTGAAATCAAATATTTTAATTGGGTGATGGTCATATTATTGAATAAAATAGATATAAGTAAAACTGATAATTTTGATTACAAAATTAGTTTTTTCTAATTTATTTAAAAGAGTTTTTGGGATTAAAATGGTTCTAAATTGTATGTGTAGGTCGGGGTGAATTTACTCTTCTTCATATTTACAGTTTAAAATTAATTCTTTTTTTTCCAATAGCGTCCTAAACGTTTAAAAAAATAAGAGGGAATATTCCGTATCTCAAGTTATCTTTGAGTTTGCACAACAAAAAACCCCCTCTCATGGCAAATATAACGTTGTTTTCTCAAATTAT
>Ga0169931_10000116_pt1 | contig 120128 bp, 99 predicted proteins | sample Kivu_15m_20L_FD_129675 | JGI IMG/M metagenome (GOLD analysis project Ga0169931, IMG submission 129675) | Freshwater microbial communities from Lake Kivu, Western Province, Rwanda to study Microbial Dark Matter (Phase II) - Kivu_15m_20L... | ecosystem: Environmental > Aquatic > Freshwater >... | reverse complement strand
TAGCTCTCGTTGAAGTGCAAGAGATGTTTTTGATGAATTCGCAAGGCAAGTCGATTCGGGAGATAAGCAGGACCACCGGGCGGTCGACGAGTACGGTCCACAGGATTTTGAACGAGTACAGACCCGCCTCTTGCAGGGTGTGGCTGGCGATGGGGGTATGGGAGCGCGCGTGGCATGTGTATGCGGCGCTCAAGGGTACGTGTCGAAGGGGAGGCAACCACGGCAGACTCCGAGACCCGGTAGTGCGGGAATACGTGCTCACAAAACTGGTACAAGAGCACTGGAGCCCCGAAGAGATCGCGAGCAGGATACGGAAGGATTTGGTAGGAGCCTCGATTTCGGCAAAGACCATCTACAGCTTTCTGAAGCATGAGCGCGCGGACCTGAAAAAATACCTGATGGAGAAAGGCAAGCCGCGACGGCAACGTGTCACCCACCGAAGGGGGCGCATTAAGCAAGGGGCTCCAACAAAACGCTCCATTCACACCCGTTCAGAGATCGTAGCGGAACGGAAAGAACTCGGACACTGGGAGGGAGACCTGATTGTTAGCAAGAGAGGTGGCTCAGGGGCTGTGCTATCACTGACTGAGCGAGTTTCTAGAAAAAAGCTCCTTCGATTTATCCCTGACACCTGCGCCAAGACGGTCTTAGGGTATTTATGGGCTATCTTTGAGAACCTGCCTCCTGCGATGCGCAAGTCACTCACTCTGGATAATGGCTCCGAGTTTGCTTACTCCGAATTGATCAAGCTAGAGCAGTTTTATCCAGACTTTCAGATCTACTACTGCGACCCGTATTCCTCCTGGCAGAAGGGAAGCGTTGAGAACTCCAATCGCGACGTACGGTGGTACCTGCCTAAGGGAACAGATTTCGCTGAGGTACCCAAACACATGTTAGCAGATGTGGAAGCGCGCTTGGGGCGGCGTCCGCTCAAATGCCTGGGGTATCAAACTCTCCAGAAGAGTATTTGTCACAAAAACTAGCCGCGTAACTGGGGAAAAATCCAATCGCAACTCGCACTACGCGACTTTTCCACAGGGGAAGCCGAGCCCGAGCTCCGCCCTTACGGGCTCCGCTCGGCTTCCCCTATGGATAAGTCTGCAGCGGTACCTACTCTTAAAATGTCACTGGTCAACGAAACCAGACAATAACAACTACTACAGGTGTTCGATTGCAAAATTACAATCTAGCGCAATCAAGTTCATTTTTGTTATGTACTCCTAACCTGACTTGACTGGGACCGCACATGAACGTGAATCAAGAAACGCTCGGGGCAATAGATCGCTGCTTCGTGGAGTTTTTTTCAGCGCGCAAAAATCCCGGATTGCAGTTTGCGATCTCGTATCGAGGCGAGATCGTGCACGCTGGGTCACTTGGAAGTAGGTCGTTACACCCCAACTTGCCGATGATACGCGGGACTATCTCGCGCATCGCATCGATGACGAAGAGCTTCGCAACGGCTGCTATCCTTCGTCTACGAGATGCAGGTTTAGTCGAGCTTGATGCGAGGGTCTCTCAGATTATCTCTAGTCTAGCCCTAGCAGAGCCTTTTGCGAGCTGCTCTCTGAGAGATCTCATGGCTATGCGTCTAGATCTTCCAGACGACGATCCCTGGGCTGACCGACTACTTGGCGCTACCAATGAAGAGATCGAGCCGTTTTTTGCCATGCCGCTCATTCGCGCCGGATTAGGTGCGACAGAATGCGCGTACTCGAACCTGTCTTACCTACTTCTGGGGAGGATCATCGCACATGTAAGCGCGCGGCCAGCTATGGAGTATATCACCGAGGAGATCGTGAGGCCGCTCAACCTTCGCAATACGATCTGGAACCCGTCTGACGAGCATAAAGACCATATTGCAACCGGCTATCGAGTCGACTGCGATCCTCCTCAAGCCGAGAGTTATTTCACGTGCCGGTCCGATGGAGCTGTGTTTGGAGGGCTGTGGAGCAACGTTTCTGATCTTGCAACGTGGCTCGAATTCCTACGAGCGGCTCCAGGGAGCCCCATCGCATGGGACTCAGTGTTGCCGCGGGCAAGTCGACGCGAATTATGGGGTTGCTATAGCAACTATCCGGCCAAAACAATGTCCTCCCTGATTACGGGCCAGCCCCTCAACGGTAAGGCTGACTATGGATTTGGTCTTGTACGGTCGATTATCGGTGGAGTCGAGTATCTCTCTCATTCTGGGGGGATCCCTGGATACGGCAGTCACATGAGAGTGCATACAGCTACAGGATTCGGAGTAATAGCGCTTGGCAACGGCACCTATTGTGAGGCAGCACTTCCATGTACCTCGGCGCTGCATTATCTCGTTACTACTCTGGATGAAGACCTTCGACGAATCCCCGAGGTAGTGCATGAGATAGGTATGCGCGTCGCTGACTTCATCCTTTCAGGAGCAAGCTCTCACGATGACCAGCTCTTCAGCTATAATTTTTGGATCGATAATCTGGCGGGAGATTTCACACGTCAGGTAAACAATACGTTGTGTGAGCTAGGAGCATTGGGCGAGGATGTACGAGTAGGGGCTATCCTGAGCACCTCTGGCTATCGGGGGGAGATTGAATTTCTCGGTCAACGAGGAACAAAGAAGTTAGAGTTTCGACTTGCTCCACACCTTCCGGCTCGAGTCCAGGCGCTTGCATGGCTATGAGCGCTGTTGATTCGCGGATGCGAATCAAATCAATAGCTATAGTGATGCACAGCAAAAGCCCTGCTAGTTTTACCGGTACGAACTTGCGCACATCACTATAGACGGTTCAGGGTGACTGAGCTGCTTTGACGCGAGGCATGATTGATATGAATTCGAGTGTTCCGATGCGATTTGATCCGGCGACTGTTCTCTACCTGAGGGAATTACGCGCCTCGTATCCCACCCTCGACGCAGCCCTTGCCAAGATAGCAGTCTTGTCATCGAGCCTAACGCTTCCGAAGGGTACGATTCATGTTATCAGCGACGTGCATGGGGAGTACAAAAAATTACGTCATGTGGTGAACAACGCATCGGGATCACTTCGTCCGCTGGTATCGAATCTGTTCAGAGCGCTCTTGAGCGAAAAAGAGCAGCTGCGCCTTCTCAGTTTCGTTTACTATCCGCGTGAGTCATTCCTGCACTTATCCGAGCAGATTAGAGGCCTGCAAGAGCTACGCGAGGTTGTGGAATCGATCGTTCGTGCGGAGCTGATCCTTATTCGTTCCTTGGCACAGAACTATCCTCTACATCGTGTTGCAGCAGTTCTCCCGACACAATACACACAGGTCTTTCGTGAGCTGATCCTAAGCCCTCAATTCGAGCGCTCGGAGGAGCCTTTCAGGGCTATTATTCGAACGTTTACGCAACATGAACGAGAGCTCGACCTGTTGCGACTCACGGCTCGTATCGTGCGTAATCTGGCTATCTCTGAGCTCGTCGTTGCGGGCGACTTGGGCGATCGTGGAGAGCGTATTGATAGATCGATCGATTTCATCATGCGACAGCCGCATGTTGCGGTGACGTGGGGCAATCACGATACTTCTTGGATGGGGGCGTGCCTGGGTCACGGAGCCTGTATCGCAACCGTTGTGCGCCTATCGCTTCGCTACGGTCGAATTGCCCAGCTTGAGGAGGGTTACGGGATCCCGCTCGAGCCCGTAGCAAGGCTTGTGTCGGCTTGCTATTCGACCGACCCAGCCTTGCAATTTAAATGTAAGGAGGTAGGTGATCGTGATGCCCTGTTGCTGGCTCGGATGCAGAAGGCGATGGCGATTATACAGTTTAAGCTCGAAGGGCAACTAGTCGCCCGTAATTCTCATTTTAGACTCGGCTCTCGAGACCTCATATCTTGCGTCAAACAGGAGAGGGGGACGGTGTGTATCGATGGTAAGGAGTATCCCCTGCAGGATACCTTTTTACCCACATTCGATCCTTCGAATCCGTTGACGCTGAATCCCCAGGAATCGGAGTGCATGAGGTCGTTGACCGAATCGTTCATCAGCAGCCCGACCCTTTGGAAGCAGATGACGTTCCTCGCTCGCAAGGGATCGATGGCGCTTGTGCGTGATAGCACTTTGATCTTTCACGGATGTATTCCATGTGACGATGAGGGCAATTTTTCGGCCCTAGAGATCGACGGGGTACCCCGTAAGGGGCGAGAGCTGTTTGATGCGATCGAGGTTTCCGTTCAGCGCGCGTTCATGTCGAAGCGCCAGGCTGACCTCGATCTCTTATGGTATCTGTGGTGTGGGCCTCTCTCGCCCCTCTTCGGAAAGGATAAGATCGCTACCTTTGAACTTTACTTCGTGGCAGATCCTGCCACTCACAAAGAGATGAAGAATCCCTACTTCAATTTAATTCATGAAGTAGGGTTCTGTGATCACGTGCTGCGAGAGTTCGGCGTCGATCCAGAGCGCGGACTGATCGTTAACGGTCATGTACCCGTCAAGATTGAAGCAGGTGAGTCTCCGCTCAAGCGAAGTGGTAAGGCCGTAACGATCGACGGGGCATTTTCCGAAGCGTACGGCGATAAGGGGTATACCTTAGTGTTACAGCCAGAGCGGACCTACCTCGCACTACACAACCACTTTCAATCCGTAGAGGATACCGTCAAGAACGGTACCGATATGATTCCAGAGACGCATGAGCTCCGGTCATACACCGCGCCTCGTCTAACCTCTGACACGGAGGAGGGAAGGGATATAGAGGCGCAGATAGCCCTCTTAGAGCTTCTAATCCGGGCATATCGAGAGAACAAGGTAGAGCAGCTTTAGTGCACTCTACCTCGCCACCGGACCGCGGAACTTCTAGCTCCGCCTCTCTGAAGGGCACATACTGAAGGCACAAACCTCGTAAAAAAGTGATAAGTCCCGAAATATGCTGAAGTAGTATGAGCCCCGAGTATGGGCAGCACTGTGGTCGCAAGTAGTCGGTTCCTTGCTTATCGTAGTACGTATGCGGAGTTAGCCGAAACAAACCTAGGAGGGCGATTCAGAACCGCAGATAATCCTTGAATTGCTTGGCCTCTCGGTTACTGTGCAGGGCGTCAGGTCGCGCCCGTAGCTGCGCTGTAATGAGGAGGCCCGGAATGATTGCTCGCGTTCAAAGTCACTCGGTGGATCAGCTAGAAGCCATCGCGCGAGACCTCGCGCATCCGTTTCATGAGGTCGCTCAGAATAGGTTCGATTCCCTAAAAGTGGCTTGGGAGACCTTTAACGTTGGGGCGATCGTCACCAATGGAGAGACTGGAGCAGCCTCTGCGGCTATGGATAGTGGTGCTTTGCGATACATTCCGCTCACAGGCTTCGCACAGCGCGGTAAGATTAATGAAACGGGCCGAGTCCGGGACCATCACGCCCCGCTTCTGCTTGAACCAGACGATCGTTTTTCTACGTTACATCCGGATGAAGTCAAGCAGCAGATTGAGGGGTGTGCGCCATATGCTCGCCGACTCCTCTTAAGGGAGGCGGATGAGCTCAATGCTCAATACTCGTGCGCTGTGGTAATCATGAGTCCTGGCGATCTTGTCGCATCGAATGCCGTGGATATCGATCGCCTGAGGATATTTCGCGAGCGAACCCATACCCATGTGTGCGACTTCACTGGTAGCCCAGCTCAGCAGGGAGAGGAGCTTGCCCATTTCCTCTCGATTCGTAAGCCTTTGTTCCTGAACGTGGTGGGGCCGAGAGAGAGCCTTAGCGAAACCTGTCTTTACAGCCCGTACGATCAGGTAAAAGCGATCCTCTTGAAAGCCTTGCGCGCGTAGGCAGGATAATGCAGATATGACGAGTTATATCGGGGGTTTGAGATGCTTGTAGAGGATCTCTCATCAGGATCCTGCTTCCTTAAGGCACACCCGGTGGGCACCCTATCATACCTCTGGTAGGGTATGTGTATTCAAAACCAGGGGGCTGCATGGATGCAGGGGCTTTCGCTAAGCGACTCCTATCGCTGACACTATTTTTAAGTGTTTTTTCACATGTCGTTGACAGTGCGGCTCAAGGGGCACTCCTTCCTCCGGGAGATCTTCCGGAGGGCCCGTTCACTGGTTTTGTTTCTCCCGTCACTAAGAAGGGGGAGATCCTCGTAAGGCTTCAGCCGAGCGCTTTTAGGATCGCGAGGGAATCGCTTAAGAAGCGCAGAAGTGTGCAGGCTCCGAGTGAACATCTACTTTTACGCGAGATTGCACGGCTGTTTGGTTTACGTACCACGACAGCGGTCTCAGGTAGCTCGTTCCTCGTCTCGGGCGCGCGCGTCAACCAAACAAAGATCCAGCGCTTAAAGAGCAGAGGGCTCGTTTCTCGAGTTGAACCGAACTATCGTATTAATGCATTCAATGACCCGAACGACTTCCTTTACAAGCTCGGCTTCCTGTGGGGGATCAAGAATACGGGCGCAACGGGCGGCGTTGCGGGGGTGGATATCGACGCACTTGATGCCTGGAATATCTCCCGGGGTTCTCCTGATCTGGTAGTCGCGGTAATCGATACGGGGGTATATCTGAAACACCCTGATTTGGCGCCCAATATCTGGCAGAATCCAAGCGAGATACCCAACAACGATATCGATGATGATAAGAACGGCTTTATTGATGATGTCAACGGGTGGGATGTTGTCGATAACGACAATAACCCCAACGATGAGATGTTTCACGGTACGCACTGTGCAGGTATTATCGCGGCCGCTAGCGGTAACAATCGCGGTATCTGCGGCGTCGCTCCTCAGGTAAAGGTCCTGCCGCTCCGAGTCCTCAATGCACGGGGGGAGGGAGACACCGCAGGTCTGATGAAGGCGGTTCGCTATGCAATCGATCTCCGTAAGCGAGGGGAGAACGTGCGTGTCATCTCTGCATCGCTCGGAGGAGGGGAATACCTCGAATCTTTTAACGAGATCCTGGAAGAGGCAGATCGTTACGGGATCGTATTCGTCGCGGCGGCAGGTAACGATGGCAAAGATAATGACGAGAAACCAACCTATCCGGCGAGCTATGCGGCACCTAACGTTATCTCGGTAGCGGCACTGGATTCGTCAGGAAGGCTCGCATCGTTTTCAAATTACGGAGCAACGTCGGTTGATGTCGGAGCTCCGGGTGTGTTCATTTGGAGCTCGTTTCTCTTCGGATTTTATCTGCCGTTTGATGGAACATCGATGGCGGCTCCCTTTGTCAGCGGAGCAGCTGCCCTCGTACTCTCTGAGCGCCCGCAACTCGCTCCGTCGCAGGTTATATCGATACTAAAGCGTTCATCGAAGCCGTTGCCAGAGCTACGAGGAAAAATGGTTGCGCCCGGTATCATCAGTGCGGTGCGTGCGCTCACTCAGCGTTAGGTTTATCTGTTTTGCCTTTACCTCAAATCCTTGCGACCCTCGCCACTCAGGTATCTTTCGTTCGGGTGCTAGGCTAAACTAATTCTTTCGATTTCCTGAAGCGCTAAGTGAGCTTTTGTGATTCACTCAAGGAGTTATTATTTGAGTCTAATGCAAGGTAGAGCAATGAACAAAAAGGTACTTGTCTCGCTGTGTGTCAGTTGGTTGTGGGCGCTTCAGGGCATGGTAGATGTAGCAGCCCAGGCCGCGTCTCAGTTTCAGGGAGTGACAACCGTATTTTCGGTGCCAGATGGTGTAGCCGCTTTTGACCCACAGGCTGGGAAGCTCTCAATCATCTCGGTTTCACTCGATGGCTTGCAGGAGCGCGCCTCTACCGCGATACAGGGTAATGTATGGCAGGTTGCGGGATCAACTTCGGAGTACGCGGTGGCGACGGGAATGGGGAGGAGCGCTCTCGATGCTCCGATTCGGGTGCTGGCGTTCTCAAGCGATCTAAAGAGCTCTCGGGAGGTTTTTGCCGTTACGAGTGAGCGCGCTGAAGTTCCCTTCCTCAAGTGGGTTGACCACAAGGGCTCTACCGCCCGGGTGTGGTGTGCTTTCTTTGACTCTCGCTATACGACGAAGATCGGTTACTTCGAGATAGCCGATACGGAGCGATGGAGCTTTATGGAGACCGCTACTCTGCGCATGGGTAGCGCTGTCGATGTTGTTGGGAGTAGCCTTGTAGTTGGGCGTCCCTATGGTGATGTTCAGGGTCATGATGGCGATTTATTACTCTTACACAATGGAGCTAGGGATCTGCTACCCAGCTATAGAGGGGTGCGCGCTGTTCGTTTTGTCGGTAATACGGATGACCCAGCGATATTTATCGCTGATGGCTGGCATCAAAACTACGGCCAGATAGCGCAAGGCCGCGTGAGTCTCCTCCGTAGAGATAAGGAGACCGGTCGGTATGCCCTCCAAATTGTGGACAAGGATGATACCCAATACGGCTTTTCAAAGATCGTTGATTTTACGATCGATACAAAGCGATATATTGCTGCGCTCGGGCCCAAGCAGATCGTGGTCTACGGCCCAGAGGGGGGCTGGAGGCGAGAGGTAATCCACTCACGGAGTGAGGAGGATTCGCTCATGGATATGGCGCTTGCAAAGAGCGATGGTAAGCGAGCTTGGTTTGTTGTCGCTGATAAGGGTTTAAGACTCGTCACGTTCCCTGCAAAACCGTAAGGGAGGCAGAGAATGTAATTCCCTAGCTCCAAGCTGGTTTTACCTTAGCCCTCTCCACCATCACCGGCTAATTTCGCAATCACCAATCCGAGTGACCAAACAACCTCCGCCATCGGATCGTAATCGATATTCACTGGAACGTCATTGAGCTCGTGATAGTCGTCATGTCTGAGAAATGCCGTATCAGTAACCGCAAAAGCAGGGTAGCCGACCTGCCAGAAAGACCAATCATCCGACCATGCAACTTTATCAGACAGCTCAGGTAGAGCTAGCGTACGCACCTCTATCTTCGATCGTTCAGAGAAAGGGACTGCTACCTGATTGATCCATCCTTGAGAATCGAGATTGCCGAGAAATGCGACGTAGTTTGGGTAGTCTGGTAAGCCAAACAGAGATACTAGACGATTTCGTTTGTTTCGTAGGCGGACGGAATAGCACCCCAAGGTTTCTGGCGTAATCATGCGTACGTTCCGTAAGCCCTCTTGCCGTAGCATCTTGGCGTAGACGACGCTTCCCATCGCTTCGGTTTGATAGAAGGGGGGCTCTTCGTTAACGAATGCTACGAAACGCAGGGTCTCAGCGAGTCTCTTGTCTTTCAACTGAGAAGCAAGGCTGAGCATCGCAGCAACACCGCTTGCATTATCATTGGCACCGGGTGTTCCTAGTCTATGAGGCAAAGGTGGCCCATGGTCATGCCATCCGGGCGTTGCTACCTTAGTGTCATAGTGGGCGCCTATGACGATGGTGCCTCTCTCCGGTTCGGTACCTGGTAAGAGAGCCTCTATGTTCCAGGTCGTGACGTCCTGCGCCAGTCCGAAATCCGACCCTTTGACGTGTACAGGAAGCCGACGCACAGTAAGGTAGCCTAACCGCCGAAACTCCTCCTCGATCCAGGCCTGTGCGAGCGCCAAGTTAGCTGGGCGATAGAGGTTACGCTCCTTAATGTCACCTGCCAATGTCTCAATCATGCGGCGCAACTCAAGCGCCACGATCGGTGGCGCACCCGAAGCGTCTCGATGTGGGGCGCTCTGTGTGAATTTAGATGTGCATCCAGCAAGCAGGAGTAACGAAGCCGAAGCGAGCGCCCAAAGTACTGTAGTTCTGCCTTGACGGTTCAATCTGCCCCCTTTGTAAGCACGGAACGCTCCTGTGAAGACCATGTAAGCAGCTAGTATTTCGCCCACAATATCTTGCCCGGCTCTCTCACACAATTACCATGTAGGATGAGTTGTTCGTACAAGGGTAAGGGCGAGACTATCCTCTGTCACGTAAAGACTCTCCTAGACGGGGGAGGTCACCGCGCTTCGAGCGTGATTTAATCCTCGCTCCGCTATATAGTCTGAGCATGTCAAATGTGATTCTCGATGTCGACACAGGTGAAGACGATGCGCTGGCGATTTTACTAGCGGCTAATACATCACTCAACGTGCGACTCGTCGTGTCAAGTTATGGTAACTCGACTATTGAGAATACTACTCGCAATACGCGCGCGGTAATGGCGCTGGCCGGCCTTACCGATTGTCCCATCTTTAGAGGCGCGGCCCAACCTGCTCAGCAACATCTGCACTTTGTAGATGGCTCCGCCGAGTGGGAGAGTGCCGCTGAGATGCTCGGTAGTGATGGACTGTGCGGTGTTGAGCTCAGTGGTTGTGATTCCGTACCGCTTATTACGTGCCCGGAGCCTGAGCGAGTAGCGCGTCTCGCTGAGCAGGTACGACTGTATGCTCCTGTGCGCTATATCGTAACCGGCCCTTGCACTAATCTGGCAGAGCTGTGTCAGCACATCGGTCCAAGTATTGGTGAATATATCTCCTCAGTTTCGATCATGGGAGGGGCGCTCAATGTAGCGGGGAATAGTGGGCCTCGAGATTCAATTACTGGGGAGCAGCTAGCAGAGTTTAACTTCTATTGCGATCCGTACTCAGCGAATGTGGTTTTAAGAAGTGGTTTGCCGATCTACGTGGTTCCTTGGGATACCACGTATCGGCTCACTGTTTCTGCTTCTAAGATGCGCATGTTGAAAGCAGATAACGAGCGGAGCAGGTTCATAACGCGTCTTATGGACCGATACTTTAATCTTTACGGGCATCAGTATAACCGTGAATTCGAGTTGAACGATCCAGCAGCTGTATGGCTGCCGGTCTTCGTCCCGGAGCATTTCGGTGAGCGTCGATTAGAAGTAGTAACTACTACCGACGGCTTCGGGAGGTTGGTAGAGCATGAGAACGGATCGTCGGTTCTGTTTCACTCGTGTGAATCTGACGATATCAAGGTCCTCGTTCGTGAGCTCTTAGAACGGTTGCAGTTGTTGTGAGGTTTGGTGCGCAAACCTCGACCAAGAGTTGCTCTCAAAAATAGAGGGTCTTCGCGGAATCGAGTGGGTAGAAATGGTCAATCCCTAAATAGACTTTACATGTAAACGGTGCTCAGGCTGCACGTGGTCGTGGCGCATGAAAAGCTAGTATTTCAGTTAACCAAGCGCTTCTAAGCTCGATACCCCTCAGGAGAGATATAGTTTAGAGCGTTTAACACAGCCACCTAATTGGTTGAGCTTTCGATAAATACGTCTACTAATTGTCCGACGTATATCGGCAGCTCCTTACGATCGAACGAGTAGATCACCTGCAGGACGCGGGTATCGACCCGTTCAGAGCTCTCTCCTGTTAAGGAGCGTTTGGGTATTACATACGGCTCGAATTTTACGAAGGTAAGTGGGAATGTTACGCTCGTATTACCTCGAAGAACTGCAGAGGCCGGACTACCAGAGCGTACTCGCCATGCATCGTTCTCATCGACATCGACACGCACCGCTAGGGGAGATGTGGTTCCTACGATCATGAGGGGTGAAGAGAGCATCTGTGCAGCGGCGAACTCACCGATTCTGACTTTCGATTGAAGCACCGTCCCGTTAATCGGGGAGCGCACTACGAGCCGTTCAAGGGTCGTCTCCGTAGCCTTTACAAGGGATTCAGCTTCAGCAACGGCGGCCTTGGCGATCTCGACAGCGCTCTCCCTCTTGAGGAGCTCCCCGCGTGTGATAGCGCGACTATCACCAACGGTTCTGTAGATCGAGAGCTGGGTCTGGGCATCTGCTAGTTGCGCTTGTGCTCCCTCACGCTGAGCTTTACGAACCGCAAGTTCGGCTAGCGGCTCGCGGTCGTCTAATGCGAACAGTGGCTGATTGATCGATACGGCGTCACCTGCCTTGACGAGGACCTGCTTCACGACCCCTGAGAGCGGAGATGCTATGGCTATGTTCTCCGATATCGCTTCGACGATTCCAGAGCCGGCTACAAAGGTTTCAAAGGGCGCCTTGGCAGGCTCAACTATCGGCGCAGCTACTGGGGCTGGAACGCTGCCGGCGATCACCGTTCGTATAACGAAGATAATCCCAACGAGCGCAGCGACTGGAAGTATATAGAACCGAATCATAGCTCCTCGATATATCAAAAGTTAATCAGCGAGCTCTGCAGGAGAGCTCACAACCTTAGTAATCTTTCCATCGTCCATTACCCCGATCCGATCCGCGAACTTAAAGATCCGCGCATCATGGGTCACAACTACGAGGGTTCGGTGACCCTTTACCGTATCGGCTCTGAATAGCTCCATAATCTCTTCGCCCGTCGTGTGGTCTAACGCGCTCGTTGGTTCATCACAAACGATAAGCCTCGGATTGTGCGCTAGAGCTCGCGCGATCGCAACGCGCTGTTGTTGACCTCCGGAAAGCTCTGTGGGAACGGTCTTTAGTTTATCCCTTAAGCCAACCTGCACTAAAACCTCCTCCGAGCGTTGGTGTGCATCTGCCCTTGAGTAACCGTTGAGGAGTAGGGGGATGCTCACGTTTTCAGTCGTGGTGAGTGACGGAATGAGGTTGTACGCTTGGAACACGAAGCCGACCGTTTTACCTCTATATGATGTTCGTTCGATATCGCTCATAGCCTTCATGTTCTGATCGTATACCACGCAGGAACCCTCGTCTTGATTGAGGATTCCAGCAATAATTGAGATCAGAGTCGTCTTGCCGCAACCGGATGGTCCAACGAGCATGAAGAGCTCGCCGTCTCGAATCTCCAGATCTATCCCCCGCAGAGCCGGTGTCACGCTGGTGCGTGATATGTAGCTCTTGGTGACTGCTGTGCAGGATACGGCGCTCTGCATCTTACCCTCGAAATACGATAGCTGGTTCGAGTCGAAGAACCTTCCAGAGGCTGAAGATAATAGTGAGCAGCGTGATCAGGGTAGTCGCCAAGATCGTGATGACAGGTATCTGCCAAGGCATCCAGAAGGCAAGCTCTGAATTCTTGGCTAGTATACTTGTAAGAGAGGCGATACCCATGCCGATGCCGCAACCAATAAAGCCAACGAGAGCCGTTTGCAGGCCGATCATGAGAAACAAGATTCCGTTCGAAGCCCCCATGGCTTTGAGGATTCCCAGGTAGCGCATATTATCGAGGATAAAGCTGTAGAAGGTTTGCCCAACGATCGCAACGCCAACTAAGAAACCGAGTCCGACAGCCATACCGAAGTTAATCGGGATTCCGGTATTTCGCATGAAGTAGCGAATGGTTATCCCTTTAAACTGCTGAGGTGTGTAGGCTGCAAGCCCTGTTTGCTGCGCTATACGTTTAATTACTTCCTGATGACTCGTACCGGATCGAACCTTTGCTAAGACGAAGGAGAGGAGCTTTCGCTCACGCGGTGCAAAGCGAGTGGCGCGGGAGTAGGTGGTATAGATAACGGGCTGTGACTGAAAGGTACGCGTCGTTCGGGCGATACCGACTACTACAGCGCGATTGTCGTTGAGTTCTAGGGTGTCTCCCACTTTCAGGGGGACCGGCGGTACGCCGGGGGCGGTGCTCCGTTTGGCGAGCTTGCCATTCGCACCAGCCTCATCAACGATGACACCATCAGCGCGACGAAGGTCTGCTAGTTGGCCTTCGATCATGGTCGGGGGGCCCCCAACGAGGGTGGCATCATCGAGTCCGATCACATTACAGGTTTGAAAGGTACCGTTTGATAAGCGGGCTCGTAATGAGCCCTTGTACAGCGGGACTGCCCACGCAACGCCCTCGACCCCACGCACCTGAAGCAGTTTGGTATCCTGCAGGGGTTTCAGGTCATCGACGAATTGAGCCTTGGGATCCACTATCCAGAGATCGGGTTGCGAGGTGTCCCAGATAAAGCCAACTGTCCGCGACATGAGGCCAACGAAGATTGAGGTCTGCTGGGTGATGATGAGCGAGGTGAGCGCGACACCAAAAACCATGGCGAAGAACTTCCCCCGATTTCCGATCAGCATTTTAAGGGCGATAGTCAGCACGGCCGTATGGTACTTCTTCTGGCTTCGTAGGGAAACAGGGGCGCTCCCCTTGCACGTGTGCTACTGCGAGGAGCCAGATCGTATCATTCCATGAGCTAGGAGGTCCTGTATATCAACCAGACCTATGGGAGCTCCGCTATCGTCGACAACAATAAGTTGATCGACCTGCCTTTCTTGGATAATACGAGAAGCCTCTTGGGCCAGTTGTGAGGGCTTTACGGTAAGCGGATTCTTACTGCAGATATCACCGATGGGCTGATCGAGGAACGAGGTATCCTGTTCGAGGAATCGCCGTAGATTGCCATCGGTGAAGACTCCGATAAGCTTTCCGCTGTTGTTTATGATCGCAGCAGCGCCCGGTCTACCCTTGGTTGTGCTGATGGCGTGTAATCCTTTACGGGTAATGGTCGCTGAATGGAGTACGCAGTGAGCATCACCTGACCTCATGATCTCCGAGATCTGCATGAGCGATCTTCCTAGATCTCCCCCAGGATGGAAGGCAGCGAACTCTTCGCGGCTAAAGCCACGTTGATTGACTAGGGTCATAGCGAGCGCATCGCCTAGCGCCATCATCACTGTCGTGCTCGTTGTTGGAGCTAGCCCCAAGGGGCCGGCCTCAGAGAAGCGCCCCATTTCGACCACAACATCGCTGTGGTTTGCAAGGGTCGAGGTGGCTGAGGCGGTAATTGAGATGATGCAGCTTCCGATCTGTTTGAGAGTTGGGAGTAGGCGAAGGACCTCCTGGGTTTCACCTGAGTTCGAGAGAAGTAGTGCTATGTCGTTCTGGGTGAAACGTCCGAGGTCTCCGTGCACTGCGTCTGCAGGGTGAAGGTAGAAGCTGGGGAATCCGATGCTGGCCAGAGTTCCCGAGAGCTTCATAGCCACAAAGCCTGCCTTGCCTATGCCGGATACGACGATGCGCGACCCTGGTTTTAGATCAAGGAGCTTTTGAACGGCTTGAGAGAAGCGGTTATCTAGTTTGTCAGCAACGTCGGAGAGAGCGCGGACCTCCTCGCGAATGATGGCCTTACCGTATTCTAGTTGATGCTTTTGCTCTGTTTCGCCCATCGCGGTGACCTACGTATTCAACAGTATATCCTCTTAAGGTATAATAATCCAACCTCAGGAATTGGGCTGAAATAGGCCAAAAAGAGGCTCCTGGAGGTAGACTAAGAGCAGATTGAGCTTTCAAGGCCAAAGCGCTGGAAGTAGTACGAGAACCGTCCACAGCTATCGGTTCGCGTTCTCCGGTAGTCGAGGTCGTCCCAGTAGCTTTGCCTCGCTTCCTTAGGGAGTCTTTTCGACCCCTTCCACAGCTTCGGTTTGTACAGTCGCTGGTGGAGTCGGCGTGTCGCTCGCAATCGACAAGAGTTCCTTTGCGCCAAACAGCATGCCAATCATGACAAACAGGTTCGTGGATGCCACGATTAAGAGGGTGCGGCTGACGCGGTTTGAGAGCATCCCGCGCACCGATGATATGTCTTCCATGATGTTCTCGAGATCGCCCACACGGGGTTTCCTCACGACCGCCTCTACCAAGCCAGATATCCATCCGGTAGCCAGGAGTGGGTGGAGAGCTGCTATGGGAGCTGCTATGAACGAGGCGATTATTGTTAGTGGATGGGCCTTTACAACCGCTGCGCCCAAGGCGCCGGCGAGGCCGGTGATCCAGAACCACGTTGTTACCATTTTTGTAAATGTCTCAGGGCCCGACATAACGAGTGCATACAGCATCCCTGCGATGATCAGTGTAGGGATCGACCACCCAAAGATACGCAGGAGCACGCTTTTGGGTGGGACCGTGCTTATGGACCTCAGGTCAGAGATACACTCAATATGTCTCTTGATCCCCGGAACGTGAGCGGCTCCGACCACAGCTACTATTCGCTTCCCCGGCGTCTCTCTGATCTTTTGAGCCAGATAGATATCCCTTTCGTCGATCAACGCTCTCCGTAGGTCAGGAAGAAACGCTCCGAACTCCCGTAACACCTCCTCTAAGGCATCGGTGCCTTTAAGGCGTTCAATCTCCTCCTCGGTCACTTCTTGAGGCTTCTGAAGCATTCCGACGATCGCAGCGTAGGTAACCTTGAAAAAGCCAACTATACCGAGAGATGCGAGGGCGCGGCGAAGGGTGATGCCGATATCTCGGTCTGCAAGGGAGCAGGGGATTCCACGCTCCTGACTTGCGCGAACTGCCGCCATCATCTCTGCCCCTGGTTTGATATTGAGCTTTGTTCCGAGTCTACGCTGGTATGCCGCCAAGAGTAGCTGGGCGAGAAGCACGTGAGCGCGCCCCTCCCTGATAACGGTCGCTATATTCGTATTCTTCCAGCGATCGGGGTCCTGCATTGAGCGAAGGCGTCCTTCACATAGCTCAACAGCGATGGCATCGGGCGAGACCTCGGATATTGCGGCCTCTACCAGCTCTACACTCTGAGTGCTCACGTGTGCCGTTCCGATGAGGTGAATCTCACGATCCTCGGAGAGTATGATATCGATGTTTGGTGAAGTAACTTGTCCTGGTTCGTTCATGATTGGATTGCCTACGGATGTGGGTCCAGGGAACGATATCGTATTCGAAGCGAGTTGCCCACGATGACTACATCTGAAAGTGTCATGAGTAGGGCAGCCGCGAGGGGGGGGATGTAGCCCATGGCGGCTAAAGGTATGGCTACAATATTGTAAAAGAACGCCCAAAAAAGATTCTGCTTGATCGTTCTGACCGTCAGTCTGCCGAGTTGAATCGCCCTTGGAAGGCCGGAGATCGTTCCACCAGTTAGTAGGACCTGAGCTGATTTCATAGCTACATCAGAGGCCGAGCCTAGAGATACGCCGACAGATGCCTCAGCAAGAGCAGGTGCGTCGTTAATTCCGTCTCCGATGTAGGCTACTGGTACTGAGCCTTGAACTCTCCTTAAGACCTCTAGCTTTTGATCAGGAAGCTGCTCGGCATACACATCACGTATGCCTACTTGAGCCGCAATATCTTCACACTTTGTACTGCTATCACCACTAATCAGAGAGGTTGCGAGCCCTGCACGCTCGAGCGCTGCAGTAACGAGCGGGGCCTCCGGCCGAAGTTCATCTCGTAGCGACAGTGATGCTACCAATCTCCCATCCTTCAATAGCACGAGATCATCCTTACAGCTAATACCGAATCGATTGAGTATGGCTCGCCCTCCACAGATATAGTGCGATCCGCCTTCGCCGATGCCTTCAATACCGATCCCTTTCGTTTCAGATATCGAGTTCAACGTGATGGTACTCGCTACTGTATCTTGCAACGCACGAGTTATCGCCCGAGCGATAGGGTGCGAAGATGCTCGTTGAAGGGCAACGAGCACAGCTTGTGGTTCAGGTGTGGTGTATCCGTTGTGCGTTGTGATCTCTCCAACGAGAAGCGATCCCCTTGTGAGCGTACCCGTTTTATCGAAGGCTACGTGTTTCACGCATGCAAGCCTTTCGAGGGTGTCCCCCCCGCGGATCAGTATGCCGTTTTTGGCTGCCCGCCCGAGTGCAACCATTATCGCCGTTGGAGTAGCTAGCCCCATGGCACATGGACACGCAATTACGACTATCGCAAGAGACCGCACGATCGCCTGTGCGAGGGGGATATCGAAAATAACCATGCCCCCGATGAAGGTTGCTACTGCGGCTACGAGTACCAATTGAACGAACCAGGCACTAACTGCATCGCCCACGCGCTGAATCGTGGGTTTACGTTGTTGTGCATCCCTCACGAGGCGAACGATAGAAGCGAGTTGCGTGTCATCTCCGATGGCCGTTGCGCGTACTGCGACTGAGCCGGAAAGAACGAGCGTGCCTCCTACTACGACGTCGCCTACGACTCGATCAACAGGGGTTGATTCTCCGCTCAACATCGATTCATCGAGTGAGCAGGTTCCGCGCTCTACCACGCCGTCGGTGGGGATCGTATCTCCGACGTTGACCTGCAAGAGATCTCCGACCCGTACCTCGTTTCCGGATATACGCTCAACACGCTCGCCATTGGCTCCGTCGGTGAGTATTCGCATCGCTTGATGTGGTTGAAGGCTCGACAGCTCTCTGATTGCTGAGGTGGTCTTCTGCACGGCGCGCTCTTCGAGGAGGTGGCCGATGAGGATAAACGTGACGATCGATGCGACAGCTTCAAAAAATATGAGATCGGTTGAGAGCCCGAATATGAGCGATAAAATACTGGCGCTATACCCTGCTAGGATTCCAGACACGATAAGCACGTCCATATTTGCAACACCGGCCCGAAGGGAGCGAACACCACTACTCCCAAAGTGAGTCAAGCCGATGACAAATACGGGGGTTGAGAGAGGGAGTTGTATAAAGGGCTCGTGCAGTATCGGAAGGTGTATAAACATCCCAAGAAGCATCGGAAAGGTGAGGATTCCAGCGATGGCTGTCTTGACGTAAAGAGCTGTTTTGCGCGTGTAGGGAGGCTGCTCGGACAGATCCAGGACGGAATAGCCAAGACGCTGGATGCTACTTTTTATCTCCGGTAAGCGATCTACGTCGCTCAATGAGAAGGTGGTTCGGCCACTCGCAAAATCAACGCAAGGGGCCTCAGCTCCAACGCGCGTCAGGTGACGCTCAAGAGAAAGCGCACAGTTTGTGCAGTTGAGGCCAGTTACACGCAGCGCAACCTCTTGTTGAGGGCGGCGAGGATCGGGTTGATTCATGACGATATCCTAGCACGCGGGCGCAGTGAGTGCACCTCGAGTTCGAGCAGTCGACTACCGTGCTCTAAAAATCGGAGGTAAAAGCGGAACAGAGCGTCTTCTCGGCGTGTCACTGAACCCTTCCATCGACCACAATCCCCGGCGCGCATCACGCCCTTCGGCATATGCGCTCTGTAAGCGGCTTAGGTGCCGCACGTTCGGGGGAACGGTTAAAAGCTTGGCATAGCCCATCGATAACACTTTCTGATTGAGCATCTCCCCGTCTGGAAGATACACATATCCGAGCAGGCGTCCGTAATGATCTCTTCGCTCTGTATCAAATTCGATCGTGATTCGGGTGCCGATCGGCGCCATCGCGTTTACGGCTGACTTGGCTCGCTCTCCTAGGGTTAGGATCGTCTGTGTGTCTGTGAGGTTGCGTTCCGCCTGTTTTTCCGCTCGCTTGTTGATGCGAGCCTCAGGGGTATCCAATCCTATGAGGCGTAGAAGCTCGCGATCGCTATTCAACCGTACACGCAATGTATCGCCATCGACGACTGCAAGGACAGTTGCCTCAACTCGTGCTTGAGCCTGAGAGCACTTTGACAGTAGAGCTGTTGATACCGCGAAGCATACGAGGGAGATCGTCAGTGTTTTTGATAAGCGAAGTACAATAGCCATAGTATTTCGAGGAAGGTGCTATAAACCTCTGATTTCTTAATCTACTACGACTTTATATCATCCGCCACTAGGAGGCCGCCCGACAGCGATCAAGCACTGGTATGCTTTCTCTGGTCCATGAAATCTCGGCGCAGGCGGAAGGTCCGAGAAGTATGTGCTGAAAAAGAGCACGATACATCGGCAAGCGGTCTGACCAGTTGTGTCGAGCCTGTGTGCAATGTGCTACGAGCTGGCGATAGGTGTCGGCAGTTTGTATGCTCTTAAAAGCCCACTGAGTAGTGTTGAAAAAAGCAGTGGGATCGAAGTCATCGCACAGAAATCCGTTGCCAGAGCCGTTTTGTTCGCAATAGTTCTCGATCGTCGCTGCTATGCCGCCGGTTCTACGGCCGATTACGAGGGTTCCGGCAGCCAGCGCTTCAAGCTGAGTGATCCCTCCCGGTTCGAAACGGGAGGGCATCAGAAAAAAGGTGCTGCCGAAGATAATCTGTAGAGCCTCAGCATGTGGCACATAATCGAGATATGCACTGATCCGACCCGGATACCGTCGAGTTAGATACGAGAGGCACTCCATCAGATGGTGAGCTTCCTGATCTCCTGCGGTTGAGGGGCCTGCTACGATGATCTGTGCATCTGAATTGCGCAGGAGGATCTCTTCGAGAACTGAGTTGCCCGAAGTAGACACAATACCAGAGAGAAGCTTTAGGCCCTTCTGCTCCGCTAAGCGGCCTACCACGCTAAGGAGCTTAGCGTGAGGATCAGAGCGTAACCCGAATTTTTCTTGGAGCAGTGAGCGGACCCGCAGCTTGCCATCAATGAGGTCGTTTAGGTTTCTGAAGGAGGGGTCGGAAAGGTTGGCAAGTTTGCATAGGAAGGTTTCAACCTGCGAGTGGAGGATAGCGTTGCTTATGCCAAACACACGGTCCTTCTTCTGGCTCAGAATAGAGCCCAGTCCGTCACCGCATCCCGGTGTTGTGAGTTCCTCTGCGTAGCGTTGGCTGACTGTCAGGATGGCACCGTTCGAATGCTGTGCAGCTGCGGTAGTTAGGTTGAGGAGCTCACTATTAAATGGGTCACGAAAGCCGAAGAAATGTTCCGGCGCAAGACCGAGGAGGGGCCAGAGATCTTCGTCATTAACGTGTGTGGGTAGACGGCCATGATAGTCAGCCCCGCCATTGTGGACCATGTGGATTGTTTTGCACGAGGAGAGTCGCGGATTGTCCCGGTAGCATGGGTCGAGCGCCATCAGCGGAGGGATCGTTGCTGTCATCCAGTCATTAGAGACGAGGATGCTCGGTCGGACTCCGAACTGGGGATCGACCAGAAGCTCTAGTGCGCCGCGCGAAAGTACGATGGCGCGCCGCAGCTGCTCGTCGCAAAAGACGGGTTGATACAATCGATCAAAGACCGATGCGTTCGAGATCAGAAATAATCGCAGAGCTCCGTGTTGGGCAACATATACTTTCAATGGGATAGTTGCCGGATGTCTGCGGGGTTTTGTTGTTCCTCGATGGTATGTCGGGCCCAGAGAGACGGAGATAGTCGCAAGCAATGAGGGGCGAACTCGCTCAGTGCCGAGTCTCACCCCGTGTCGTAAAAGTTGTTCTGCAGATGGGTGCTTGCTCCCGTTGTCGTAAGCATAGAGTGGGGAGATGATGGAGACCGGAATGCCAGCAAGAGATAACTCAGGACACAATCCCGAGATCACCTGAGCGAGGCCACCTGCTCCTGCATGCGGACCCTCTGGGGCTACAAAGACCACCTCTCCGATGGCATAGTTGTTCAATACAGATGTGAGGGTCGCCGAGGCTCTTCCGTCGTTGTGCGCGGGGGATAGCGGGAGGGACCGTTCAGCATCCGCTGGTATTTGGCACGCCTGAGCAAGTAGTGATCCAAGAGCTAAGTGCGGAGCATTTAATTTGAGGGTTTCGCAGCAGACTGAGAGTTGGCGTATGTCGCCCAGGTGCTCGCGGAGCGAATTCAAAGCGGAGAGCTCAAGCCGTTCAAAGCCGTCAGCTCTGGTTCGTGCAAGGTCAAGGTCATCTGAGGCGATCATCACTCGTGCGTCATCGAGCCACGGCCTACCGAGCCAGATCGGCTTGGCAGTACCCCTAATTTGACCAAAGAGAGTGATGCCGTAATCACCTCGTATTGCTATGTGAATTTCGTGCTCAAAGCGGACCGAGGAGAAGGAGTTTGGCGATTCAATCGTTACGAGTTCGTCCTGCCAAGGAGGAGAAGATTCGTCGTAACTTCCCCAGTGAAGAAAGATCTCGGTATCTGGTGCTAGTTCGCCTGGAATAATGAGCGAGCCCTGCACGGTGACGGAGTTGCCATTGACGGTAGCGGTTAAGGGGCTCACCAGGGCTAGCGAGTTTTTGAGGCGTTGTTGTAATTGCAGGAGCTCCGACTGTTCGACTGAGGGGAACGTAAGGGTCGGTAGATCATCGATGTCCAGGGATATCTCCGTGGATATCTCATCGACTACCAGCACCGTGTGAGTGTTTGGGAGCCCCGCGCTGCGTGTCGCCGATGTGTGTAGCTGCAGGTCATCTCGGAAGAGCTTCAGTGTTTCTGCTTCTATTACCGGGCTAGCGTCGATGATGTTTCCGAGTAGTTGTGCCATCGTCTTGGCCGTCTCACTACTGAGGTGAGCTCTGAGGTAGTTAGTAAGGCTTGCATGAGTACGGCTTCCCGGCTCGACTCGAAGGGCTTTAGGGAGCCGATGTCGTCCCAGGGTGGTCAGGGAATAAAGTCTTGAGTGTGTATTAAGCTCTATCTGAGCCTGTATCGTTCGTTGTGGAGGGGGGCGGAGTCTGGCGCCGGGTAGGGGCGAGCGTAACCCCTCCACGAGGGCTCTGTATGAGTCACCACGTACCGCAACGTCAAATCGCAGCACTGTATCGTTACGAGTATTCTCGCCCATGATAGTTCCTCAGGTCAGCAACCCAACCCCCACGTTTTCGCTACGGGTAGGTTTTGTATTGCTTCCTTGGCCTCAGGAAAGATGAGCTAGGTGTCGAAAAGGATTCGGGATTATTGCTAATCCATCCTTTCGCAGCAGAGAATCCCCCCTTTTTTTACACCGACCATGAATGTTGCTTCGAGCAGGAGCTTTGTTGGCGAGAGGGCTTGAACAAGTATCTCCGACTCGCCATCAAGACCGTCAGCTACTTGCGCAATCTTGAGGACGACTTTTTTCGAGAGATTCGTACCCTTTAGGTTAAACCGAAGCTCTTGTGAGAGTGATGCCACCCCCTGCTTGATTGGAAGGGCAACGGGACTGGGCACATCGATCGGGTCAGGGGTGGAAAAGAAGGCTAACCAGTCATCTGCGGCCTTCCCCCACACGAGAAGGCGAGCCTCTGCAAGGGCCTTAAAGAGGTGAAACCTAACCCCTTCCGCTGTTAGCTGGGTCTCGGTGAGTCTTTCCGAGTAAATCATCGCCGCGATTTCGCGCAGAGAGCGAACCCCCTCTCCTTTCATCCCCTCGCCGATAAAGAAGCGTGCTTCGAGAAGTCTCCGCGAGAGCGGGGACAGCTCGGATAGGAGCGACGCTAATCCCTCAACGGAGAACCCATCGCAATTTTCAGAGTCCTCCTCCGGTCGATCTGCCGTTGCGGAGGAGGGGGTTATCGTGACGAATTCCTCGTCGTTAGTTCCGATCTCGTCGTTAAGGCTGTATGCGATGTGTCGCTGATCGCGTATGTGGTGATGCGCGTATCGCCCAATCGTCCAGCGAATCATGCTGAGGGCAAACGTGGAAAAGCTCGCCACGGGCCTACCAGCTTTCAGGTACCGATCAGGATCGTACTTTGTTGTTGCTTCTATGACGGCCTGAATCGCGATCTCGTAGAGTTCATCGAAGGGAATTCCTCGCGGTCTGAAAGGTGATTGAATGTGCTGCTTGCAGTATCTTTGGATGATCTTAGAAATGGAATAATCCCGGTAGAAGGCCTCGATCAACTCGCTGCTTTTTTGTTGAGCAGCATCCCGAGAGCGCTGTTTTTCGTAAATTGCTTCGAGGATCTCGAAATATCGAAAACGACACGCGATCAGTTTCTCCGCTGATATCTCCTTCGCTATGCTTTGCTCTAGGAAATACAAAAATGCTCTTTTCGTTATGGTGTCTGATCTACCGCCGGCGGAGTCAGCTGCAGCAGAGATAGAGCCCCAGACCTCGATAAACTCGCACACTTTTTCGCGCCAGCCATCCTTTAATCGGTGGAGATTTCCCAGGAGATCACCAAGCACCCGAAAGCTTGCGACACGTTGAGTGCAGCTGCTACTGAGGTAGCGGACGATGCGTTTGAAGGCATCAGTCGAAAGACCGCAGTTGTGTGCCAGTGAGGAGGCGAATAGTCGCGCTGCTTGGTTTGAATCAAGACCAAACGTGGTCTGGTAGGTTTGAAGCGACAGTTCGGAGAGAAAGCGCGCGACTGTCGGGTCTTCAGCGTGCTCGGCGATTCGAGAGGCGACTCGAAAGATCTCCCGAGCAGTATGGGGCCTCGATGCACAAAATATGCTTGCAAGCTTCAAGCCGTCAGCAGGTCCCTTTGATTGAACTATCGAGATGCTCCATGAAAGAGGATTTTCACGAATACTGTTGTCCGAGATCGTTTCATTGCTTTCTACGTTGAGGGTATCGGTCGCATTAAGAAGCACAAGGGTATCGGAATGACGGGTGCATAGCTGGTATAACCGGGAGGCGGCTCCGATCGCAACGTGCTGCTGCGGATGAGATCCATGCTTAATACGTCGCACGGAAGCTTCCGAGATCGTGAGCGCTTCTCGAGAGCTAAGAAGAGAGGATATGTTTCGCCGCACGTATTCAAGATCGCCACGTGCCTTGCTTACATAACCGACTACCAGACTGCCGAGTTCCTCTGGACGGAGGTGCCTGGTCTCCTTTCTGCCGCTCGAATCAAATGCGACCCTAACCCTAGGCGCCGGATGTAAGCTCTGTACGAAGCTGTCGATCGCCAACATAAGAGAGGTAAATAGCTTGGAGTTTCGAGATGAAACGCTCTGGAACCTACAGAGCGATTGAATAATCCCTTTGCACGACTCAAGCGAGTAGGGGATGAGCACGTTGAGAACGCGGCTTGACTCCTCTTCTGGGAGCGAGATCAGAGCAGCGTCGGCAAAAGAAAAGACCCCTTGCCGCACTTTATTGTCACGGAGCAATTGCGTGAATGAGTTGGGGGATATCCCAAGTGCCAGGGCCCGCTCCGCCGTAGCTCTCTCTCTCGAAAGGATACTGTCCTCTAAAAGCAGTTGCAATGCAGCTCGCTGGTTATCCGACAATCCCGTACGTAGTCGCGAGCAGATGGAGAGCGCCTCCTTTATCTCTGCAGCATCCCTCTCCGACACGACGGGCTGCGATGCTACGCGTGCGAGGAGTTCTGGGAATTTTCCCTCAGCAGCGCTTTGTAGCTTTGCAAAGTGAGCTGGATAGAGCTCTATCGTGTCGGCGATCTTTGAGTATATACCGAGATACTTTCCGCGCCCTTGTAGGGCAGCGTGTAACCCTCGTAAGTCCACATGGAGCTCGCTCGCAAGTGCCTTTATGGTTGAAAAGGCCCCAGCGCACTTCTTTTCGATGAGGTTTGTGAGTAGCAGCGCGTGGTTTTCACTGATGTGAAGGTGAGGCGGGATGCGTAGTTCGATTGCAGAGCGGAGTAGCGGCGCTACGATGCGCGCCGATTCCGATTGGCCGGCCTTCGACTGCATTATGAGGGTAAAGAGGTGGGATTTGGCAAATCCACGAAGGTACGAGATGGCATTGGCTACAAATTCTCGATAGGGATACTCTCGAGAGCGAAAATCGGAGCCGACCGCACCCTTGGCGGAGATCTCGTCCTCTAGGCGGTCGATGAGTGATGATCTTCCACGTCGACTGCACCTGCTATCATGCAGGATGTTCGACACCACTTTCGGCTCGATGCCCACTAGCGACGCAAACGCTTTGTCAAGTCTGGTGTATGTGTGTTGCCCCGAGAGGACTGAGAATACAAGAAGTCGTGTCTGTGGTATCGAAAGCGTATGGCGTCTCTGTTGTGCAAGGATCTCGCTTATGATGAATGCCTTGGCCCGTGGTGAGGAGATCATTGCGAGCGCGTCTCGCAACAGTTCTCGAGATCTGGTGAGGGGACGGCCATCGACACCTAGCTCTCGCCATGAGATACCGCTGTGCCTGTGTGCGTCTTGAATGAGTTGCCGACATGCTTGGGTATTCAGTTGGAGTACGGCCGCAACCTCTTCTACCGTAGGTGGTGCGCCGCTCTTTTCTAGAAGCGCACGAGCAGTCTCTCTAAATGTAGCTATGCTTGCATCCATGTGGCATCTGCAAAGGAAGCAGTGATAGCGCTACGATACTACTGGCTTATGTCAGAGCCAATCTTTATCGTGCCGAGACGGTGATGAGGTGTGGCACTCATTCCTTGGTGAGAGCTTACCAGTGGGGGTCTGTCTTCAGGAGGTGCAGAGCGATATAATCTTGGACTCCATCCTCAAGTGAATAAAAGACCTTCTCGTAGCCAACGCTGCGGAGCTTGGCCATCGGAGCCTCAGTAAAATACTGATATTGATTCCTCAAATGAGCTGGCATCTCAATATACTCGATCTGCGGAGTGCGTTTTACTGAACGGAACACAGAGCCGACGAGATCGTTCCATGATCGAGCCTTGCCAGAGCCAATGTTAAACAGCCCGTTGATAGTTCTGTTGTTAAGTAGCCACCACATTACATCGCAGCAATCTTTAACATACACGAAATCCCGCATCTGCTCGCCGTCTTTGTACTCCGGTCGATAGGATTTGAAGAGAGAGAACGACCCAGATTCTTGAATCTTCGTAAATGCTTTCCACACTACACTGGCCATGTCGTCCTTGTAGTATTCGTTGGGGCCGTAGACGTTAAAAAATTTGAGCCCTGCGATATGCGAAAAAAGCCCCTGCTTGCGTGCCCACAGGTCGAATATATGCTTTGAGAATCCGTATGCGTTTAGAGGAGCTAGCTCACTCAAGCGAGATTCATCGTCTTCGTACCCAAGCGACCCGTCGCCATAGGTAGCGGCGCTGCTGGCATACACGAAACGGACTGAACGCCGTATGCAAAACTCTGCAAGTGCCTTCGTGTATTCGTGGTTGTTTTCCAACAAGAACTCCACGTTGCGCTCCGTAGTGCTTGAGCAGGCTCCTAAATGTACGATAGCTTCCACAGAGGCAGGTAGTGAGTCGCCCTTGACCATCTCTAAGAAGCGCGTCTTGTGAACGTATTCGCGAAAGGACTTTCGTACGAGGTTCTTCCACCTTGGGGAGCTTCCAAGGTCGTCTACCACCAGGATATCCTTGATCCCTTCGGCGTTAAGCTTGGCTATGAACGCGCTTCCTATGAATCCAGCGCCACCGGTGACTATAAACATGCCAGATAGTTTACTCGCCCAGGGATAGGCGTGTCTATAGCAGCGCTCAAGCGCCCGAAATAATAACCCTTTGCTTGATCGGTCGATGAGGTGCGGTTTCTTGATTAGTCCCCAATCGTTCGCGACGGCTAACGGAGTGCTACCCCCAAGCGGCGAGTGTCGGTGCTCACGCCTCGGGACGCTGGGGAGGAGATCTTCTCGACCCTGAGGCGCAGGGGTAGCTCGGAGGCAGCGAGAGGTGATGGCAAGTGCTGCTCAAGCCTTTCCCAGGTTCCAGGGTTTCGAAAATGTAATGTCGCGAGCGTTTTATCCTGACTGTTGATAAGAGAGAGCGTTTGACCACCCCAGGGGCTCATAGCTTCAATCGACACGGAATCGTGAGGGAGCTCCCCCTGAAGTTCTGCTTCTGTGATGAGATTTGATAGCCAACAGTAAGGCTCTCTTGATTGAGGGCAGATGGGTTTGAGTTTGGAATTAGTAGCTTGAAGTGCAATCGTGGCTTTAGCTTGTAAGGCTAGTTGCGAGACATCTTCGTTCAGGACGCGGAATATTGTGATCGCTGGACTATCGGGAACCCGTTGTGGAGCGGTTGCTCCGTCGATCGCGAGCTCTTGTGGTAAGGTCAGCAAGAGATCTTTGGAGTGCGTTCTATTGCTTGGAGCAACGATATAATTGTATCCGCGCTGTATCAGTTGAGCAGCAGAGACCTTTTCAGGATCAAAGGAGTCAACTCCTGGGAGAGAAAAGAGGTGAAATGGGATCTGTAAGGGCCCGGCTACGGCGATCTCGTAATCACGAAGCTGCTGTTGCTCAAGCCACTGAGAGAGGCGATCTCGCGAGTCGTGATGATTGATCGCTGCCGACACAGTTTGAAGAGAGAGATTGACGATTTGCAGCAGGGAGAATAGGGCGAGGACAAGGTAGGCTATTAGTCGGCGTTGGATGCTCAGAAAATACGACGTACCCACCTGTAGGCCGAGGGCGGCCAAAAGGGCAACGTAAGGCACTAGTGCGATCATGTTTCTCGTGAAGTTAGCTTTCTGCATGACCATCAGAGCAGCATAGGCTAGGGGGAATAAGAGGATAATGAGCGACTGCGCGTCCTTCCGTTTAATTAACGAGGCTAACCCAAGTAGCACGAACAAAGTTGGGAGCATCCCGATCCCGTCCGAAAGAAGCCAGTTGCCGTAAAAGATCGCCTGCGGAAGCCCTCGCTCTGCAGAGTGTCCCTCGTGCCCCTCAACGCCGTAGTGCCGTACCTCGAAGGCGAGATCCTGCCAGAACTCAGGGAATGAGGTGAGTATGCAAGGGCTACCTATGAGGAGGCCGACCAGGGGTCCGAGTAGTGGGATATTGAAGCTAGGGCTAAATCGGCGGTCGTTCTTGAGCCACCACACGACAAGAGGTACGAGCGCTATGGGAGCGGCGTTGTACTTTGCTGAGCCAGCCAGCCCTGCAACCAACGCGCAAAGCGTTAACTTCAGTAAAGAGAACGATCGATACGTCCAGAGCCCAAGAACGGAGCAGGCGACGCAGAGCACTGCCATCAGTACATCAACGCCGATGATGTGGGCGTTCCGCACAACCTCTGGAGAGAGCGCGGTGATGCAAGCAGCGACGGCGCTGACAGGAAGAGACGAGGAAAAGTAGTATGCGAGCAGGAACGTCAGGGCGATAAGTGCGAGGGTAGAGGCGACGCTGCCGAAGCGACTCCACCGCACCACCGTCGGGTGCGAGGCGGTAAAGGCGTATCTTGAGAGACCATAGGGATCCCTTGTTCTCACCTCTGCGAGGCTCTTCAGCTCATGGTTGTGTTTGGCCCATGCGACACTCGCCAAGACGATCGGTATGCGCAGATAAAAATGTAGCGACGGTTTCTTGAAATAATGTGGGTTTAGGTCACCGCTCTTGGCCATTTCAACGGTGCGGTTAAAGTGATGACCGTCGTCTTCGTGTCGAAAGTAGCGAGTATTCGACTCTACGAGCGGGCGATAGAGTGCGAACGCTACCCCGAGGATAGTGAGGAAGATTAGCAGGGGTCCAGAACGGGGTATGAGCATGGTTACGAGGGTAGGGTGGGCGTGCTCAACGACGCAAGAAGAGCTCTTCGCGCGGGATGCGTGCCTTTTTGAGCGTTGCCGATGGGTCGTGCTCAGAGCGGTAGCCCAAGGCGCAGGCTACCTTTGTTGTTAGGCCGAGCTTCTCAAGCCCAAGGATCTCGTCGTAGGCGGCTGGCTCTATCCCCTCGAGGGGGCATGCATCAACCTCAATCAAAGCTGCGGTCGTTAGGAGTGTCCCAAGGGCAATATAGGCCTGGTGGGTGCACCATGATTCAACACTCCCCCGACTTTCGAGCGCTTGCAAAAACGAGAGGATGACTCCGCGGTAACCGGCGAGGGATTCCATTGAGATCTCCCGCGTTCGGCAGAGGCATTCAAGAGCATGATCAACGTCGTTAGAGCTCATCGATGTCTTGGCGGCGAGCACGACCAGATGAGAGCTTTCAACGAGTTGGGGCTGGTTCCATGACGCGCTCCGGAGCTTCTCTCTGAGAGCGTTATCGCTGACTGTGATAGCTCGCCATGGTTGGAGCCCAAACGAGGAGGGGGCTGTAAGGATCGCCTGCTCGAGAGTTCCCCAGTCTCGCTCTGAAATCGCCTTCGTCGGATCAAAACGCTTGGTAGCGTAGCGCCACATGAGTTGACGCTCTACCCCTTCATTTACCGCGTGTTCATTCATACGAGTTACCTAATATACGCATACGCCATGTGAGAATGATATTTAACGACCAACTGAAGCAAGAGTTCAGATGCAGTTCTGGTACACTTGTATTGCGCCGAAGGAAGCTTGTTCATAGCTAGTCTCGCACGAATTGCATCTTTCAGATACTAGTGTTGATATCATCCCAGCTCGATTCCGTATGTGAGAGGACTATAAGGGAGCCTGCAGGAAGTAAGCGTGGAGAACCCTGCTCCGCCAAGGAGAGCTGCTCTATCGTAGTGTGGACACCTCGGTCTTCGAAGTGGTCCAGCATGATGTTGCGCGCTACATCCGATGTGCTGGCCGCCGAGTGATTTGTAAAAAAAACGACCCCTGCCGTGGGCTCAAGTATGGTGAGGCATAGAGAGACGATCTCGGGAACTTTCTCCTCCAGTGTCCACGTATTATTTTTTGAAACGCGGCTGAACGATGGGGGATCAATAATGATAACGTCGTAGTGGCTCCCCTTGCGACCTTCTCGGGCCATAAAGCCGAGGGCGTCGTCTGTGATCCAGCGAACTCTATCAGCTGCGGCCGCATTTTTCGCCACGTTTCTCTTGGCCCACTCAATGGCGCGCTTGGCGAGGTCGACATGGGTGACAACTGCGTGCTCTCTCTGCATGCAGAAGGCGGTAGCAAGGCCGGTGTAGGCGAAAAGATTGAGGACCTTAAGTGGACGTTGAGCCTTCCTGAAGAGCTTGTAAAGAAACGTATCGAGTAAAGGTAGGTAGATGGCATGTTCAGGAAAGATGCCGAGCTGGCCGTTTGACATCAGCTCAAGGGAGAGTTCTACCCCAGAGATGCTAGCATCCCACGTCGTAAAAGCGCCTTCTCGGAACTCCCATCGATCCGGAGGATGGTAGGTCGCATCAGCCTGGTCCCATACGCTGGGGGGAAGTCTCCTTTTCCAGGTGCTCAAGGAAGAGGGGCGACTGATTGTCTTTGAGCCAAACCGCTCTAGCTTTCGGAGGTCTCCTGAGTCCATGAGGGTATAGCCAGGTATCTGTTTACTCATGAAGTGAGTATGGCATGTCTCGCGATGTATTTCATCCCAGGGAAGCACGGTAAAAAGCGCTTGGGTTCTCCCAGAATCAAACCGATATTCCTTGGGTAAGTAGTGACGCTGTGCGTTTTGACGTTTAGAAGTGAAAGAGGTGTGTTCGTGCAAAGCCGTTCAAAGGAAAATGAGGTGCAGTTTTACCTCGATCGCAGTCAAGAAGCTCTCATTACGACCCTGAAAAGTATAATCGGGAACCCCCGTATGTCGGATGACGAGCAGTTTAGTTACCTGAGAACCTTAGAGCAACATCATCGCCAAATAGCAGAGCTCATTGGCCAACGCCTCTACGATGGGGAGAGGCAGGGGTATGAGTTGGCAGGAGTACCGTTGCCACCACACCTTGTGCGATAATTAATACCACCCTCATTTATTTTTGAAAAAAATGAACGAGGCTGGTTTTAGTCCTACGTTTGTAAGTGACTAGACAGTCCCGCGCTGCAACCAGAGTTTTTTGTCTTCTACGGCGAAACCGGGCGAGCCAAGATTGCGCTCGCCCTGCTAGTGCGAGTGATTTTTTATTTTCAATAATCACTCGCTTAGGGTGTAAGCAATCATCGAACGCGAAGGCTATTTCTGAGCTGATGAAAAACTTTCAGGTGTCACGCCTCTGTGCATCACTCTGAAGCGGAATATGTCGCGAAACATTAAGAGAGCATCCTTGAAGAGGCTCACCTTCGAGCCAGCTACGTTGGTCCAATTAATAGCCACCTCTGCGATCTTTAGATCAGCTCGCCGGGCTAAGAAAAGTATCTCGACATCGAAGCTGAAACGATCGGAGCGTTGGTTCTTGAACAGAAACAGAGCGCTTGCCCTCGAGAACATCTTGAAACCGCACTGAGTATCGGCGATGTTTGGTAATAAGACTCGATTTACGCACCAGTTAAAAATCCTCCCAAGATACCTTCGGTGTACTGAAGTTTGTACCTTGGTTTCGGCTGAGGAGAGAGCGCGAGACCCAATTGCTACGTCCGCGCCCCTGTCGAGTTCTTGTGACAGTCGTGAGACCTCCTCAATCGGTGTAGATCCATCCGCATCAGCAAAGAGGATCCTTGTTCCCCTACTGTTGAGCACTCCCAGCCTGACCGCATGCCCCTTGCCGTAGTTCCGGGGTAGCTGAATAAGTTTCACGCAGGAGCGGACTCGCTCAAACTTTCGCACTACTTCAGATGTCTTGTCGGAGCTTCCGTCGTCGACGACGAGCACTTCGTAATCCATACCGGTTCTATCGAAGTGATCGATGATGTCAATTAAGGTCGGAGGTAGTCGTCGTTCCTCGTTGAATGCGGGGATAACAACAGTGAGGTCGACCGGGGAGTCGGTGGCTGTTTGGCGCTCCATCCATGCTGTGTAATTCTCTGGTGCTTGGCTCATGTGATATCGAGAAAATGGTGCTGTCTCTGCACTTAGTCAATATCGACCGACAGGATATCCTGAAGCAGCTTTTCAGATAAAGAGTCAACAGCATCTTGAGGCAGAGCCGAGCCCAGTTCGGCCGGGATTTCGGCTGGCTCGGCAGAGAGTGGCTGTGGTGCTTCGGGCTGGAGAAGACGCTCGACAAAAAGCTGTGGCGTTTCCTTCGAGTTGATATCCCCTTTGGTCCGCATGAGCCAACTTGTCTCCCTATGGCTGGCTGGCTTGTTTAGCAAACCGAGTACTGACTCAAGATCTTTTGAGGATATGTAAAATTTTGGAGGGAGGGGGACCGCCGGTATTGTGCGCTTATGAGACACGCACTGATACCATAAGTCGAGCGCGCGGCATGCGCTCTCAAAGGGATCGTGGGGCAGGATTGGTGAGCGAGTTCCTAATCCTCTCATGAGTTTTGAGAGTCGAGCCGCCCCAAGGCCGGCCCGTTGCATAATCATGATCCCAACTTGTAAGCTGTTACATTGCCACAGCTCAAACTCGACCTCCCAATCGACTGAATGTCCGTTGGATCTGACGTGTTTGAGGTATTTCGTGAATCCGTCCGGATCGTGGCGGACGAATGAGAACAAGCCTAAAAACTGTAAGCTTCCACACAGAAGCCCAGTTCCGAAACCCACCGATGGAAGCTTGTCGCCAATGGCCCCCCCTAAGTTTATTCCTTTTTGCAGCATACCGGTGACACTGTGAAATAGTGTGTTATCACAGTATTTTTTGGCCTGCCGATGGAAGAAGATGATCGACAACAGATATGCGTGGTCCTCTCCGGAGAATATCTTGAGTAACTCGGGGGCTCCGAACGGCTCCTCAGGTGGAGGCACGTGCTCAGGTTTTAAGTGTCGAGACAGGTAGTAGTAGGCGGCCTGAAGGGTTTTACTTTTGAGGAAGCGAGACACGAAGAATCTGCCATATTCCGAGAGTTCGGCGGGGTTCTTTTCGAAATCTGAAAGGAGGAGACGAACAACACTCGTGACAGATGTAGGGAGAGTGCCGAGGGACTCAGAAAAAGCTGTGGCATACTCCCAGCTTTCAACCGTGAAGCCACCGTCGAACTTTAATTCATCACCCATGGGTTACGCTTTCTATTAGTCTACCTAGTTGTCGACTGAATCGACTAAAAGCTTTTGCACTTTGTAGGTTACGGCCGAATATCCTGGGGGCCAACTTGAAATGTATCATATTTTCGCTATTTGCCTGTAACGACGTTGTAAACCACTACATACAGGAGGCGCCATATTCCAGTCGTTGATGGCTATGAACCCCTGCAACTGTAGCTGGGAAGTCCTTGTCTTAAAACAGAAACTTCGGAAACATAGGAGGAGGGATCACGCTTTGCTCTTTGATGGGTGATGCCGATTGATTGGTAGGAATGATTGAGGGGCGGTGCAGTATGCATATCATCAGCTCTAATGTGATGTATGAGGGTAAATTTCGAGTTGTGCGCGACGTCGTCAAGACGACCGAAGGTAAGGTCTGCAGTTACGAGACGCTTGAGCATCCAGGGGCAGTAGTGGTGCTCCCGATCCTCGATAAGGAGCGGTTTTTACTGGTCGAGCAGTATCGACACTCGGTTAAAGAGGTATTGCTAGAGTTTCCTGCAGGTACACTTGAAGTGGGGGAGGATCCAAGTGTGTGTGCGGTCAGAGAGCTTACCGAGGAGATCGGGATGACGTGTGACGAGCTCATTCCGCTCGGGGAGCTATTTCCTGCTCCCGGTTTTTGTAACGAGCGACAATACCTTTACTGCGCGCGTTCCTTGAGACCCGAAAAAGGTGTTCCCGACGAGGACGAGAACATCGTTGTCGTGGAGCTTTCGAAAGCCGATATTATGGAGGCTGTTCGCACGGGTAGGCTTCGGGATGCAAAGTCGATTGCGCTTCTTATGCGGGCGCTTGTACAAGGATACTTGTAGAGGAGGTGACATGTGAGCAGGATCAAAAATGTTGGAAGAATGACCAATGCTGGATTGGCGGTATGTACGGTCATTTGTGGATTCATCATCATGTGGGCTAGTAGTGTGGGGGGATCGAATACGGAGTCCTCTATCGCTACGGTACTTGAGCAGACAGTAGATATCGATGCAACTCGCCCGAGTTCCCTCAATAACGGTAAGCTTGTAGTCGCCGCCGGAAACTTGCGCGGCGAGCCTCTGCTCGGAGACGAGTATTTGAATCCTCAGCCCGTTGTGCGGCTCAAGAGACATGTCGAAATGCTACAATGGGTTGAGTCTGAGGATGCCGGAAGTGGTAGCACAACGCCGGTTACATACTCATTACAGTGGGTATCGCACGAGGTTGATTTTTTTCAGTTTCGAGAGCCAACAGGTCACGAGAATCCCGTCATGAAGGCACAGCCGGTCGACAGTAAAGCATCGACGATTTTGTTCGGCGCCTTTGACGGAGTGCGGATTGTTGAGGCGATTCAAGAGCTACAAGCTCTTGAGCTAAAACCGGAAAAACTCAAGGACCCCACAATTCCGATCGAGAAAAACAAGTTGCTTATCAAGAGAGAGCCTGGCGCTCCGGGTCTCTCGTTGGGGGACATGCGTGTGTGGTATACTGCCATTCCCTCCGGCGATTACACGGTGATGGCTGAACAGGCAGATGAGGTTTTTTTGCTAGGGGAAAAAGTGCGAGGAAGGCTAGTGATCCAGCCCGGCCAGTATTCAGCGGATGAGTTGTACGAGCAGCTATCTCAAGGAGCGAAGAAGGCCTACACCGGTATGCTCATGTTTGGGGCGCTGATCATGGCTTTTGGATTAGTGTCTGCTCTCAAACCATACGCCGAACGGCTCGATCTCAACCCGAAGATAAATGTCCGAGGCATGCCAGCAGTCGTTTTAGTGAGCCTCGGTATCTCTGCTGCTATAATGGCGATCTTTATGGTTTTATCGGTTGTTGGCTAGTGGATATGCGGCTTGGGATCCTCGTCGTTGTGACCCTTACTGCCCTTTACAAGTCTTAAGCCCTTTTTTGTCTTGAGGCGCTTGAGCTTCCAGTTGTAGTAGGCTAACTCCATCTTGCGGCGAGCCTCTTGATACGATCCTCTGTACATGAAGGCGTAGCATAGACCTGCGGTTATGAGCTCCGGAAGTACGAGGATCACATTGTTGAACACTGCCCCGAGCACTACAAATCCCAGCCCTATCAGCGCAAATGTTTTACCTTGTAGTGGGGTTCCCCAGAAATTGAGGAGCTGTCCGCGAAAGTGTGCAGAGAGTCCAAATAGGATCCAGAGCGTGGTGATAATCTGACCTGCACCTGGATAGGTTGCAATCTCGAAGGAGGATGGTGTTAGAAATGCAAAAATCAGAACGATAGCTTGAGCTGCGAGAGGGATTCCCAGCGCTCGAGAAAGAAACCTCTTTCGGCCCCACCAGCTCTCGAGGCTTCCACCGATGCTGTATACGATCAAACCACCAAAGATGATCTCCAAAGGATTTCTGGCGATGAGAAGTGATGTAAATGGTTTCCAGACGTGAGCTTGGTATAGAACCGCTAGCGGACTAAACAGGAATGTGTCTGCTTCCTGCTGGGTGAGGATCCCTTGAACGATCGACATGATGATGATACCGACGGCCAAGAGATGTGCGGAGTGGTGGAATGAAAAATTTGATATTTTAAGTGCTCGTACCATGTTTGTGTGGGCGTTATGTTAAGTTGCTCCGAGCATACCAGGGGCATCGCCTCGATGCACCCCGTCTTACCAATTTTGCTTGAGCCGCATCATATACTCATCCTGCAGATTGAATCCGGAGGCTTGGCGTACCACTTCGGAAGCGCATCTGAAGGCGGGCACCGTTTCAAACGGATCCTCGATCTTTCGCGTATTCGACTCAATCGACAGTCTGAGACCGAGCGTGCTTGAGTTATAGTCGATAAGCAGAGACTCGGCGACTTGGGGTGTGTATCCAAGAGATGCAAAGGTTCGAACGCTTCGAAAATGCTCCAAGCCAAATCGGAAATAGCGGATCTCAATCGGCGCAGCGGAGCCGACAAGTCGTGGCGGAAGCCACAGAGGTAGTGCGCCGCTTCTCACAAACTCAAGTGCGTGGACGATATGGTGAGTCCCCTGGAAGCGGCTAAATGGAGAGTAGCAACATAGGTCAAAGCTGTCCCACACGAATCCGTCTTGAGCTTCCTCTACGGCACACATGCCGCCTACCCTAAAAAGCTCGTCCTGTCGAGCCTGTGGAAGTCCGGCAATCATCACATCGAGGGGATTGCGTCCCTTGAAGTCCACGATCTCGGATGCAGAGGGCAACGGAGTGAGCGCCGGCAGGAGCGTCCTCATGCAACCATCAACCAGATCGCAGAGACCCTGCACAGAGAGAGGCGTCGAGGATTCAAAGACCGATGAATAGCCCCCCAACAACCACCGCTTCCTGAAGTCGAATGAGCCCATGACTTCGGGATTGTGCGCTGAACGGGACGGGTGCGCAATTATCGGCGTTTGCGTGGGTATCATGGAAGTTCCCTAGAGGTCCTACTCGAACAACGGCGCTCATACGCCAAGCGAGCCTCGAGCATGCGGCAAAAGCTCAATGAATTCAGATGCTTCAGGTTTTCTGAAGCGGTTGTGTGGCTAAAAGATTCGTTGGCGTGAAGCAACAACGAACGCTCCCGGGTCTCTCTTTAGGCTCTCGGTTTGACAAAAGTTGTTTTGAAAACTCATCGTCGCCACACTTCCCGCGCGATCCATTGTTTACGAGAAGCGGTCGGAAGAGGTGTATCGTGTAAAATTCGAATAGAGCAGTGGTCAGAATGCCTATAAGTCATGAAGCTTTTAATTGATTGACCGGTTGAATGAGATGTCGCCGTGTTGTTTTCTGTACACACCTGAGCGGATCAAAAAAATTTTTCTAGGTTATTTCAAAAAAAAGTAACGCGAGTGTTTTGTTACGTGATAGCGTCCCATCCCGTACTGTAAATACGTGATGGAGCGATTAGTGATAGCGCTCTTCATCTTTAATAGTTCGGTGCGGATGATTGAACTTGGATTGATTGACCTGAGCGCTAACAGCCGTAGGCGCTTAGCGCAGTTGGTAGAACGCTGGACGAGTGCTCAGCCAGATGCGAGGCATTTTTCCCTTCCCCAAGTCTCCCTCCATCTTCTAGCACCTCAAGAGGTGCGTTTTCACGGGGCGCTCGACGTATGTCTCATCGGTCCTGAGCTTATCTCTGCTGATGCCGCCTACATCAATTTGATTCGTCAGCAGTTGCCCGGTAAAGTTATCCTTTGTGTACTCGATTCCAACACGTTCTCCTTCGGAATGGTGGAGCAGCTAGGGCGTCTCGGAGTCGACGATGTTTTGATGGATACCGCCTCAAGCGAGGAGTTTTTTCGACGATTAGTTTTGCTCAAAAGGCGGGTCGCTTCACCCGAAAAGGGGGAGCTCATCGTAGTTGATGCGGCTCGAGGTGGAGTTGGGGCTACCCTCGTTGCAGCGGCCTTAGCCGAGGGGTATTTGGATGCAGGGAAAAGCGTTTGTGTCGTTGATGGAGATATATTTTCCCAGGATCTGACCCGATTTCTGCAGGTCAGGCCTCATGTGAATGAGTCATTGCGGCTCTTACTTGACTGCCAGCGCGTGGTAACCGCGGAGACCGTCCTTGAGTGTGCATTCTCTGTCTGGGCGAACGAGCCTAACTTCAAATGCGTTCCCCCACCGGTCGCCACGGACGAGGCGATCTTCTCATCGTCGCAAGCTTGCCGAACCTTTGTCGGTGTTTTGGAGATACTCCAATCGAAACACCAGGTGGTTGTTGTTGATGCAGCTCCTCTCATAGGCGGATGTCGTCAAGCCCTGTATCAGTCCGCAGACGAAGTCGTGCTGGTGGCGAACAGAGACCCAGCAGGAGCATTTGCGACGAGGCAAGCTGCTTCATTGATAGGAGGTTGCCTGCGGGCGGGTGCACGCTTTACGTCTGTCATCAATCAGAATAGTAAACTGCAGGCCTCGCTGCATGTGGTGCGGCAACAGGTGCTCGCTGTTGACTCATCCACCCGTCGTAACTTTGTTATTCCTTATGCGCCGCAAGCGGCGCGGTGGGCTTGCAGCGGGCGCACCGCTTTTCCTGCGCTGAAGCGAAGCATACGCATGATGCTCGATGGTGCCGATTCAAAGCATTCATGGGGCGTTGCACGCATAGCAAAGGAACTCAAGAGCAGAGTAATCCGGCACACTAAAGCGCCGATGGTGAGGGGTGAATCTGCTCTATCGCTTCAGCGTGTCCAGGGCACCGCAGCCTTGGCTCTGCCGCCGGCCAATACACCAGCCCAAGTATCGGATGAAGCGACTGTTTCTGATGTGCCTATATCGAAAGCGGTGCTAGCCGGTTGACATGTGAATTCCTTTTGGGAGGTACGGAGATGATTGAGAAAAATAGGAAAGATGAGAGTGGATATACCCTTCTTGAGTACTGTGCAGGAGCAGCGATTATTGCGGGAATTCTGTGGACAGCACTCAATGCGCTCGGCGGAAACCTCAGCGATCTCCTAGAGGCGGTAGGTCAGTGGGCTCAACGACGCACTCAGGGTGTAGCGAATTAGTGAGGTCTGTGTGGTTGTTCGATCATCGACGGTGAGAGTTCGCCGGCTACCCGCTGCGGGGCGAATGCTGGGTTTGGCCTCGCTCTGCGTGGGAATGTCCCTTGCTGCGTATCAGTTAGGACGAGGCTATGTGTCAGTTCCCGTTGTTGAAAGACAGCGGGCGTTTGTTCCAGAATTCAATGTGGTGCAGATACCGGTTCCTCGCGATCCGGTATCTGCTGGCACGAGCGTGAGAAACATACCTGTGCGGATGGAGCAGTTTCCTGAGCATCAGCTGCCCGAAGCGGCCGTGCGAGATCTGAGAGAGTATCAAGATGCTGTCACTCTAGTGGCCCTGCCGGGAGGGCTACCGATAGTTGCTTCGAACCTCGGGGCTCCTGACGAGATCTCGAATCCTATAGTCGGACGCATCCCTCCGGGGATGCGCGCGATGACGGTTAGGGTGGATGCTACGGCAGCCGTTGAGGGGTGGGTGCGGAGTGGTTCTATCGTTGATGTGCTGCTAGTCCAAGCAGCGCGCACTACGGTCGTCGCTGAGCAAGTGAAGGTCATTTCTGCTGAGCGCTCTCTGTCGCCAGGTGATGAGTCATCGCAGGCGCCGATACCCAGTACCGTTACCCTGCTCGTCACTCAGGATCAGTGCTTGGCGATCAATACGGCCGTAGCTCTCGGTAAGATAGCCTTTGCGCTGCGCAGTGCGCGGGATCCGGAGTCGTGGAAGACTACCCAGTTTTCTGCTGATTCGCTCTCCTATGATCGTAGGCCCTCGAGAGATTCGCGTATTTCTGGCGTTGTCTCAGTCGGAAGCGGTGCTGATAAGAGGAGCTTCGCGCTCGTCGATGGTGCCTGGGTTCCTACAGATGGTATTCCAACGGGATTTTTATTGGGAGAAAAAGCTCATGACTCACGAGCTGCTCAAAGATAGAGGTGTGCTATCGAGAGAAACCCCGTCCCTATCGCCAGTCCTTGCGCACGTTCTCGAGGAAGCTCGCGGTCAGAGCACAAAAGCCTCGAGTCAACAAAATTTTGCTGGTGGCTATAGTAATCCCACAGCGCTTGTTCAGGATGCGGCTACCCGGCTCGGAGTAGAGCTTTCGACCTTTGAGCGAGATGCTGTGTTGGCGCACCTCGAGGGTGATTCGTTTTCCTTCGGTGTGCTGCAGCCACTGATCGATGATCCGCGGGTATCCGACATAATAGTGTCGAACTTCGGGAAGGTAACGATCCAGCAGGGAAGACGAAATATTCGTACGCAGATCCGTTTCGCCGATCAACGCTCGTATGAAGCATTCGTTGAAAAGTTACTACACCGAGCTGGCACCTCCTATTCTACGAAACAACCGATAGCGGATGGTATGATCGGCTCGCTTGTACGTGTGCATGCAGTTAATAAGGTCCTGTGCGATGAAGGACCATATCTTACCATCCGTATCAATCGGTACACCTCGGTCTCGCTCAATGATCTGGTGTGTGTAGGATTGGCCCCCAGGTCTATATTTGAGTATCTACGAGGCCTCATTGTTATCGGTAGAACCCTACTCGTAGTGGGCGAGGTTGGTACCGGTAAGACAACACTAGCACGGGCCCTCGCAGGTGTGATCCCACACGACGAATCAGTGCTCGTTATCGAGGATACGCCGGAGATCCGGCTCGATCATCCCCACGTTCGTTATGTAACGACCCGTGAAGCTAACCTCGAAGGGGCGGGTCGTGTATCTCCAGCGCAGTGTATCCGTGCGGGGATGCGCATGGCGATGAACAGGATCATCTTCGGAGAGATTCGAGATGCTGAGGCGGCGGAGGCTTTTGTTGATGTGTGTGCCTCGGGACATCCTGGCCTATCGACCCTGCACGGCCGGAGTGCTCTCGACGCAGTGACGCGTTTGGAACTCTTTTTGGCGCGAGCTCAGCGAAATGCAGAGAAAGCCCTCTTGAGTGCACAGGTGGTGACCGCTGTGCAGGTGGTCGTCGTAGTGGATCTCTGTAAGGTGACGGGATTGCGAAGGATTATGGAGGTAAGAGAGCTCGGCCCAGTAGCGGACGGAGTGCTTCGACAGCGCGAGATATTCTCGTACAGAGTGAGCAAGGGGACGCCACAGTGGAGTGTGGTGAACCGAGTCAGCGCTTTTCGTGAGAAGATTGAGAAGGAGTGCCCCGATTTCTCCTTTTCGAAGATGCCGGACGTGCTGGAGCTTCCCCTCGAGGTTTCATATCGTGAAGCGGCTCAGTCGTTGAGTAGGTAAAGTAGATGTTGGCGTGGTTGACTACTGGAGATAGGATCGTTGATCGGCTGATAGGAGCTCTCTCGACTGAAGAGAAGAGGAATGTTTCCTACTCGAGCGATGTGACCTCCGATGCTGATACGCGGGTGTTCAGCGAGCGCCACCGAAATGTGCTCATATGTGTGGTGTTCCTCGGAGTGGGTGCTGGCTTTATTTTCGGAGCTATAACCGGCGTCGCATTGGTAGGGCTTGCTTGTGTATCTTTGGTGCTTCGCGAGCGCAGCGTTCGAAAGAAGCGGATCAAGGGAGTTGAGCGAGACTTACCTGCTTTGTTGACCTCGGTGGCGTCGTCTGTACGAGCGGGAATAGACCCTCTCGTGGCGCTCTCTGAGGCGCGTGAGTTTCTTCCGACTGATTCGCTTCTCAAAGCGGAGCTGGAGGAGTTTCATATGAGCCTCTCTGCAGGAGGCGATGAGGATCGACTGATATCGCGACTGTTTCGGTCTATTACTACGCCCGATATAGAGCTGTTCAAAGGCTGTCTCCGGCTCTCCCGCAAACATGGAAGCTCCCTTGCGGAGCCCCTGCATCGCGTTACTCGGGTTGTTCGTCAGAGGCAATCGTTTAGACGTAAAACGAGAGCAGCTCTCGCCATGCACCGCATGTCAGCGGTAGGTATATCGCTGTGTGCTGCGCTCATAGCTTTGATGCAGGTAGTGATGAATCCCGACGGAATTCAGGTAGTCCTGACACATTCCTTGGGAAGTAAGCTTTTGCTCGCTGGCGGCTCCTTGATCGTGGTGGGGGTCGTTTGGATGATGTCTATGGGGCGAGAGACCTCGGTGTAAAGTCGTTATGGTGTTGAGTGCGATAATAGCGTTTTGTGCTGCCATTCTAGCGCTTGCTCTATTCCAAGGATCGCAGTCCTACGAAGTTGTATCGAAGCTCCTTGAGACCGAGGATACAGAAGAGCAGCCGGCAGTCAGACCTCAAACCCAACAAGGTCGTTATCCACGAGTGAGGTTGATTGCGTGGATCATAGGTGGCTTAGGTATGCTAGTGCTGCGTCTGACGGTTGGCGTTGCAGCAGGGCCTCAAGAGTTCCTGTTCGCGCTACTCGGAGGGGTAGCAGGAGAGCTTTGGTATCGACGCTCCAAGGAACGCAGCGCTGCTAAGCAATTGAAGAGCATGGAGTTGAACCTCCCGATGACTATGGAGCGGATCGTTATGGCTGTAGGATCGGGGCTCGATATTGTACCGGCCTTACGCGAGGCCTCCGCTGGTGCTTCTGATCCGGTCTCCCTTCTCTTGGCGGAGGTGGTTAACCGTGCAGAGGCGGGCTTGCCGGTGGCTGCCTCCTTGCGTTCAGTATCTCAGGGAGTCCCATGCCCTGCGGTTAAGCATTGTTTCGTGCATCTTGCGCTCGCACATCATCAAGGTGGAGAGCTAGTTCGTCCCCTCAAGGAGCTTAGTGATGCAACGCAGCAGTATTATCAGGAGAGCGTTGAAGAGGAGATCGCAAAGTTGCCGGTGAAGGCGGTTTTGCCTCTCGTACTCACCTTCGCTGGACTCATCGTATGCTTCTTAACGGTTCCGCTCATACAAGTTGGATCTTTGACGTCTCGGGTGTCCCATGCTGCGCTGGATAACTAAGGATCAACGCGAGACGCTCTTTCTTGCTTCGGGTTGGCTCGGGGCGTCGCAGCGTGGGGCAACCTCACTGGTCTTTGCCATCCTGATTATACCGTTGCTTCTGGTCTTGATGGTTATAGCGATAGATATAGCTACGTATTTTAGCGTCAGAGAGGAGGTGCGCGCGCTGCTCGACGATGAAGCGCATGGGGCGTTGACGCGAAGGCAGACCTCTACACAACTTCAAGAGGCGGTAACAAAGAAGCTCAAAAAGCTCGAAGGTTTTGTCACAAAGCCCGTGGTGAGATCGGTGATGAACGGCGATTCCAGTGTGCTAGCCTTAAACGCGCGGTATCATGGGGTGCTCGTAGACCTGTGTGGTGATCTCTTTCTCCGGCAGATGCCGGAGATTCCTATCGATGTTGAGGTGCAAGCGCGCAAGTTTTCAGCGCACACATTACTCGTATTTGATCGCACCGTCTCGGTTCCGGGAGCAGAGTGTACCGATAGCAACTTTCACAAACTGAAGCACTTCATCAGTACGATGGTAGCCAATCTCGAAGTGGCGGGGATGCGGTCGATTGACGTCGCGTTTACACCCGGTGTGAGAGCCGCAATCGAGAAGATCGGAGGAGAGGAAGAAATTAAGGGATGTGATAGTGAACAGCTCGTTTCGTATGGCCAGATTGATCACCTACCGGGTGTTTATCGACAACTGCCGTCGGCTCTCGATCTAGGGGCTGAAATTGAGAGACTGTTGATGGAGCGGCAAAGAAGATCGCCTACCGAACGGCTTGGATTGGTGACCGTCGTGCGAGGGGAGCGAGCAGGAGATGGATACATCCACTCAACTATCGACCTCCTTGACTCGATGAGTCAAAGAAACCAACTCTTTCTAACTATGGTTCACTTCGGGTTAGATCCGATAGGGGATTATCGTAGACCTTCGTATCGTCCGAGTTTCTACGGAGTTCGGTGGCGCGAAGTGCGGCTTGAGTCTAGGCAGCTCGACGACCCTAGGCTGATTGCGGCATCGCTCGGGCATCTTGGTAATGACGTTCATATATCGAGGTAATATATGGAGAATAGAACTAAGAACTCTCGATATGAGGATGTACAACGAGGCTTTGCGTATCTAGAGATAGCTATCTGGTGTGTAATTATGGTGCCACTGGGTTTGCTGGCTGCCGGCACTGTCGGGATTATTCATGACCATATCCGTATGCAACAGATCCCGGTATCTGCACTTCGAGAGTTTTCTGCTCCTGCGCTACGACTGAGAGTGGGAGTGGGGGAAGGGCAGATTGAAATCAACAATGCTGCTATGCAGGGAGTGATTCGCTCGATTTCGGATCGAATATTCGCAGACGGGGAGAGATCTCTCATTGGGGGAATTACCGATGTATCCGCGGCCGCGTGCTACTGGGTCTTTAGAGTTGATCAAAGCACCGGCAAGCTTACCTCGCGCGAACGGGAGGTTTGTGAGCGTAGAGGCGCTCTTGGGGATAACATCTCTTTTTCTCAAAATCTGACAGAGTACCGAGATGGTGTCGTAGGGTATCCGCTCTCTCCACAATCCAGCGTGGTGCATTTCATGGAATACGCGGTGCTTGTGGGGGGAGCGGTCGCTGGAAGGCTCCATCCCATCGTACCGACGGAGAAGGAGTCACTCATTCAGTTCGTTCGTATCTCGTTGCCGAGACAGGAGGTGTCGTTATGATGAAAGTCACAGAGTTGTTGTCGCAGATGGCGCGAGTTTTTAAACGCAAAAGTCGGTCGGGCTCGATGCCCTCGCTCGTGCGTGCCATGGGCCGTTTAGTGCCGCGATCTGTTCTCCGAGAGGTGGTAGCATCGAGCAACGACAGGCGACAATGGGGTGTTCTCGCTGCCGCCTGGGTAGGGGTTAGTGAGCGTGAGTTCATGGAGGCCGCGGCACAAGAGCTCAAGGTCGAGTTCCATGAGCGCGTACCGACGCCGGAGCTTGGAAAGCCACCCGCTGAAACACGCACCTGTCTTACGGCTCTTCGTAAAGTAGGAGCTGTGCCGGTGATGGAGAGCGGGCAGATAATTAGATTCATCGCAGTCGATCCTGCTGAGGTCCGATCGCTTCCGATGTACGATGGACGCACACCCGTTGGGTTGGGAACGTGGTCAGATATCGTTCGGGCCCTCGATCTTGCGGAGAGGCGACTTGCAGAGGAGGAGGCGGTCAGGGATCAGGGAGTGTTGCAGGAGCGATCGAAACTGAGCGAGTCCCTCGTGGAGATGATACTAAATGAGGCGGCAGCGCACGGGGCGTGTAGCGTGGAGATCGTTTCTTCTGAAGAGCGTTCCTCGTATCAGTTCACAACGAAGGACGGTCGATGCGGAGTGGGGAATATTCGTCGTGACGTAACAGGGGATATAAACGCATTTTTGGGGCGCTTCCAGGGTGCGTGTTTCGTTTCATCGAAGCGAGGAGAGGTTCTTGTTCGCTCTCTCGGAGCAGCTGGAAACCTAAGGCTCTCGTGGGGAGAGCGCGAGGCGGCTGGGTGTTCTGCGACTTCAGCGCCCTCTTTGGTCAGTGCAGAGCACAGGGCTCCTCACCAGCTTGCTCTACCGGGTTCGGAGCCCCTTTGCCTACCTCTACAAAAAGCTAGTGACGGAACGAACGAATCGAATCAATCTGATTGCGTTACGCCTCACACGCGCCTTCCGGTTCTAGTCGTTGACGATAACCCGATGTTTTGTCGGGTGCTCGAACGCTTGTTGGAACGAGATGGCTTCGAACCGCACTTTGCACCCAACGGCGCAGCGGCGTGGGACAAGCTCTCCAGCACCTCGGTTTTTCAACCACGAGCTATTATCTGTGATCTTCATATGCCAGTGATGAACGGACAGGAACTCCTTGATAGGATTCGTGGAGATGCACGGTTGAGTTCGGTGCCCTTCGTCATGCTGACCTCCGATGATGATGTGCATGCAGAGTTGTCTCTGCTTGCACGCGGAGCGGATGCTTTCGTTTCAAAATCGAAGGATCCGAGGGTCCTTTGTGCTCATATCAGGCGATTAAGCGAGCGCTTTGCTCTGCAGGAGGCAGCGTGAGTATTGCTGCTTATGCGTCTGCGTGTGCGCGTGCTCTGACGTTTTTTAGCACGCATAGAGAGCCGACGGTGATCGTTTTGCTTCGGCGCATCGCATGGGAGTTGTTGTATCTTGCTCCGGAGGGCACGGCGGATCTGGCGATCATTATGCGTGCGCCAGAAGGGCCGCTTGTTGTCGGGCATGCGCGAGAGCACATGGCCCTGCCCATCGATATACTCAAGGGGCTCGTCTTTGAACATGAGCGCCGCGAAAGCGTTTTTTTGGTCAAAGATCACGCACTCGATGGTGCAAGTTTTGTTGATGCTGCTCCACGGAGCTCAGTCCTGTGCCGACTGAGTGTGCCGAGTGGAGTATCTCCTCGAAGGGAGTGCTTTTTGTGGCTTGGGCTCTATGCGGTTGCTCACGCCCGCGTAGTCGAGGAGGTGCAGGAGATAGCGCAGCAGCTCGGGTTGTGGTTCGATCAGTATGAGGGTGTGATATCCGCGGTTATCGGTCATGCGACAAGGCTTTCAAGTCTTGAGGAAAAAGAGAGAGAGTTGGCGGCGATCCTTCATGATGTTCGGGCTCCTGTCGGAGGATTGAAATATCTCCTAACAGAGCTCTCCTCTGGCGGTATTGAGCAATCCTGGGCAGCGACCGGTATTCGTCACGAGCTGGCCTACATGGAGAATCTTCTCGCGACCATCTCCCCAGCACAGGGTGAGAATGGGCGCTTTCAGCTCGAGATTTGCGACGCTGACCAGGTAGTCCGTCGGGTTGTAGACCGATGTATGGTAGAGGGATGTCGAGAGGGTCTTGATATAGTAGTTGAGAGCTCTGCGCGATGTGTTAGCGCCAGGATTCCCGATGTTGAATTAGAGCGTGTGCTATCGAACATTCTTGGCAATGCGATGCGGTACTCCTCTCAAGGTAAGGTGGGGTTGTCGGTTCGTGCCGATAGGAGCAGGGTAGTGATAGTCGTGAGCGATACTGGTCCCGGTATTGAGCCACGAATTCTCAAAGAGCTCGAGGATCCCCAGAGTAAGACAGTGTCGAACGCCTCGGGGTGGGGTATGGGGCTCATTTCGAGCAAGCGCCGAATCGAACGATATGGCGGCGATCTCTGTATCACATCATCAACTGAACGCGGGACTACTATTGAGGTGTATGCCCCTCGAGGACCGGATCTGCGGCTCGCTTCGAGTGACCGAGAAGATCCGTCGGTCGCCACAGCCTGTGTCGATTCGGTCGATCTTGTAATCGTCGATGACGATGAACAGCAGGTGTTGTCCATGCAACGCGTGTTAACGCGCAGCGGGCTCTCGGTCCGAGGAGCAACGTCGGTAGCAGAAGCAGCGAGGTTGGTAGATTCGACCTCGGCCAGAGCGGTTCTGTGCGATGCAACGATGCCCGATGGAGGGGCGCTACAGCTCATGGAGATCTTCAAGGAGCGAGGTGTTAAGTCAAAAGTTGCAGTTGCCAGCGGCGATGGTTCAGAGGATCTCCTGTACCGCTGTGCGGCACATGGGGCGCGGGAGTTTTTTTGTAAGCCAGTTGAGATAGAGCCGCTGTTGTCCTGGGTCCGCTCTGAGCATGTCGAGGGTTGAAGAAAAGTCGGCGTCTTCGGGAGCGTTCACGTGGTAAGTTCAAGACCAATCGGTCTAGTAGGTCTTGATGGGGTATGAAGAGGGACACCTTCTTGTGAGTAAGTTACTGCCCTGAAAATTAAGGGCGCTTGGGGAATCGAGTGGGTAGGTTTTGCCTCGCTTTCCTGGGCGGATTATGCAGATAAGAAGGGAGACATACAAAGAGAGCGGGAGCGCAGCGAGGGTTAGAGACATACGAAAATCGATAGGATTCTCCCTCGGGAACCTCTCTGTTCACTTCAAGCGCTTGGGCCAGGCCCAACTCCCCGTTCGAGGCCCAATCACCAGGCTTCTTGTGAAAAACATCGCACGTCATCGACTCAAAACTCGGAAGCGCCACATTGAGTTTACGGCTTCAGAGGGCCAGTGTATCTCCGACACAAGTACATTCCTCGTGCGGACACTCCAGAGAGGTCAGACTGGCTTCGAAAGCCTAGTGTCTATCGGGTCTCCCAGTAGAGGAGGCAGCTCTGGATGGTGTTGCTTGCCACCTTGTGACGGGACTATCTGTTGTCTGCTTTGCTGGATATCGTTTTGTAGCTTCATTAGGGCATCCAGCACCGTTTCGGGTCTCGGAGGGCACCCAGGTATGTACATGTCGACAGGTATGATCTTATCGATTCCTGCAACTGTGGTGTAGTTATCGTAAAATCCTCCGGATGATGCGCACGCACCGAAAGCGACAACCCATTTGGGCTCGGCCATCTGCTCGTATACTCGCAGCAGAACAGGGGCTAGCTTGTGGTTAACCGTACCAACAACCCAGAGCAGGTCTGATTGTCGTGGTGTAAAGCGGGGGAGGGCTGCTCCGAAACGATCGGTGTCGTAGTGGGAGCAGTTCACTGACATAAACTCCATCCCACAACAAGCTGTAACGAATGGATACGAAAACAAGGAGTACTTTCGTGCCCACGCGAGGGCACTTTCTAGCTTGGTCGTGAGAAAGCCTGACTGGTCGGGAGCTTGCATGATACCTTTTCTTACCTTTAAGACTATGGATATATGATAGCTGCTTGGCTATCCCAGCACTAGGATGATACATCACTGGTGGTCTATATGAGAAGAACCTGTAAGGGGCAAACTTTTGTGTTTGTTTGAGGGTAAGGGTATGAAGAGATATCTTGGAATCGTGTTCCTCGTGGGGTTTGTTTTAGGGGCTGCTGTGATTGGGGAGTCGGAGGGTAAGAAGATGAACGATGGCGTAAAGGCTGAGATTGTAACGACTAAGTCAGGCCTAAAGTATCGAGATGACAAGGTAGGAAGTGGTCCTGAGGCCCACGCTGGAAAGAACGTTACTGTTCACTACACCGGCTGGCTCGACAAAAATGGGGAGCGTGGTGATAAGTTCGACAGCTCCAAGGACCGAGGCGAGCCCTTCGATTTCGACCTGGGTGCTCAGCAGGTCATCCGTGGCTGGGATGAAGGGGTCGCTGGCATGAAGGTTGGTGGTGTGCGCACCCTGATGATACCTCCAGACCTGGGCTATGGTGCTCGCGGTGCAGGCGGCGTTATCCCCCCTAATGCCACACTTATCTTCGAGGTAGAGCTGTTGGGGGTTGGTTGATTAGGAACAAAAGAGTCGCGCGGCAAGTATGGTCGGAGATGCTAAGAAAAGCGCGAGGGGACGAGTGCGTAAGAGAAATACCACCATCATCTTCGTAAACGGAAAGCAGAAGAGGATCAAAGGTCCGGATTTGATCGACAATATGCCTGTAGCTGAGTTTATCGCTCGGAACGCGGACCCGGTATGGTTACATCAGCATGAGATGTGGGAGTACATCATGTGCGATAAAGATAAAGACGAGCCGCAGTGTATCGATTAGCCATCACCTGCGCTCCTAGGCCAATCCCCCTGTAGTTTAAAGAATTATTGCGACTTCTATAAGCCCGTTCTCGCACTGATACCAGTTGGCCGCTGATTGCTGAGTCTCTTAAAGCACGGTGTTGTCAAGAAGGTTCAGGAGCCGTTACCGGACCACGTGCAGCTGGCAACGTATGGGAGCCGGTATTAGCATAAAAGTACTCGCTCTTCGAGCCAGGACTGCCAGGCCTCGAGTGGAGTTGTCCGTCGTAACGCCGTGTCAAGGGGGGGGTGCCGTCACCTTGGTCACCAGAGAGTTGCGTGAGAAGGGATGAGCACACCGTATCACAAAAATCACGAATCTTCCGAAGTTCCTGCGAGGTTTCTTGATGAAGCTTCCGTGTCAGTGCGATCGTATCGACGCGCGGCGAGTTCTCGTCGAGTAGTGGCACCTCCTCTTGGTAGGTAGTAGGGTCGGATTCCTGAGTGCGCAGTTTAATGCATTGATCGTGGAGCCAGTCGCTTAGAAGCTCTGCGAGTGCATAGCCATCACTCTCATGACTGCGAAAAATAGCCAGTCTATTGGTGATGTAATCGTATGTTGATACGCCGTCCTGGTCAGATCTGAAGTCAACTTCGGGAAGGTGTGATTCGGTTATCTCTTTCATTTCTAGGTATCGAACTAAGTGCCGGGCGATCTGGTGCACACACTGCGCGACAGTAGTAGGGCATAATGCGAGTTGAGGAGGCGAGATGGTGAGGTCTTGCAGAGATAGCGGCTCAATGGCTTGGAGCGATGTGAATTGGGGAATCGTCGACGGAGCGGACGTACTAAAGGCTTCACTGGGCCTAGAAAAAGCGGCGCTTCGGGAAATCGAGTGGGTTGTGTCGCCCAACCCCTGTGCGGATTATGCGAGCAAAAAAGGGGGTGATACAAAGAGAGTGGTAGCAGAGCGAGGGTGAGTGGCATAAGAAAATGGGTATAATACCCCCTCGTTGATTTCTCTGTCCTATCCTGTTCACTTAGATGCTTGAGCCAGCCCTAACTCCCCGCTCAAGCCCCAATCACCAGGCTCTTTGTGAAAGACACCGCATGTTACCCACTCGAAAGTCGGAAGGGCCGAAAAAGCTTCTTTTTCGTTAGTAGGGTCTGGGTCCCGCTCTTCTTGCGGTGAGGGGGTCATGCAAAGACTCCGAGCGTCTGGTGCTTGAGGTATACCGCTTTTACATCGGTATCGGCGCGCTAAAAGGGCCAGCTGTGACCCTCTCTCTACCTGGGTGTCCGATTCCGCTCTCGCCATTGTTGACGCTGTCGCAAGGCTTGCCAAGGTGACCATACCGTCGGATCGGGTTGAGGCCCACCCTTTGGGACCGTCCAGCCAAATGCTATCTCAGCGGTTTGAGATCCGAGCCACCCAACGCCTGCGCCAAAATCTGCCAGGGTTCTGATGGGGGTTGTCCACGCTGCCACTCCGATGTCCCCCTGCTCAGCTAGTTCGAGTTGAAAGTTTTCTGAAAGTTGGAAGGGGCTCACAGGTGCCGGATTCACAACATCGGTCGCGCTACTAGCGATGCGGTAGGGGTCGCCCGCCTGGACCGCCTCTGCGAGAGCAAGGGTGGCCATGATGCCTCCTCCAACAACTGACGTCTTCCTACCGAGACGAGGCAGGCCTGATGAATGAACAGGCGCCTGAGAGCCGGGAAAGGAAAACGAATGAGGAGATTGATTTACCGCTGAAGCATAAACTGTCGAAAGTTCTCCAGAATGGGCGAAGGGCTGAGTCAAGGCGCGGCTTGACTCAGGGTGCAGTCTCCAAACTGCCTCTTTTTTTTGAGTAGTTTGATTGTATCGAGCTGCACGACTATGACCATACAAGAGGTATTCGGGCGGGATCGATCTTTCTCCCCTCCAAACTCCTCGTTGCCCTGCTAGTCCTTCTGATTCAAACACTCCAAGCTTCTCAGCGTCTACACGTCGGATGGCAACGAATTTGGAATTAGCATAGAACGGAGCTTCGGAGAACCACACGTGTTCGGCATTTATGCCCGCAGCGCTGCCCAAATCAAGGCCACGAAGAAGTCCCCGCTGCTTCACCGAGTCGAATGCGTCATCGGGAATACAACTAAACAGCAGATCGTCGCAGGGGCCAGAACGGGTGCCCTGAGCGGCAACAACTATTGGAGTCGATCCGATCAAAAACACGATCCAGAATAAAACAATACGATAGCCAGGTGGCAGCGAATCGGTCCAAGCAGTTCTGTGCCCTTCAACCATGAGGTAGTCCTCCGTAAATTAAAGCTAGCAACGATATTGGCTTACTGAATAAGCCAGCTAAGAGTCGATGGCGGAACTTAGCTTCTCTATCGTTGAAATCCTGAATCACTAGAGAATCCTCAACGATCATTGATAGAGTTCGAGGTACGAGAGCCGCTCCACCCTTCCGAGTGTTCAGATGACCACCCGAGATCCTCCGTTTCTCCATTCTCGGAATAGAGACCGGTAATCGTCGTCGAACCGAACCAGAGGCGGAGTTTTTCGAAGACCGAACGTGTTTTTGGGCTCTGTCCGTTTTCTGGGACACCCGAGAGTGTAGTCAAGGTTTCTTCTCCGGAGAGGGTTGAGTCGATACCTATCTGTGCGCCGCTCGGGAAGCCAAATCGAAGCCGTTCTCCTAAAGAGCTCACATCGCGCTGGATACCGATGGAGAGCCCACCTACCTGAATTGAGGTTGGCATGCCGATCTGATCGTATTGCAAGTTGATCGCTCCATCTGCGTCTGTAGTGGAGAGAGGAAGTCCGGTTCGCGGATCAAGCTGTGCCTCTACGGTGTTCATGGAGTCAATCTTTGTGGGGTAATACCTGTCGTTTGAGTATTGATAGGTGGTCTTACGGTACTCCTTACCGCCGACAGTTGACGTAAGTTTTCGTAGTCGCGCGCCATTCCACACAAGGGAGAGAGCTGATATCTCCTGTTGGTTTGTACCGAGGTTTCTTATAAGCGTTGGGCGAAAATAATTACCGGAGGCGCGTTCGATACGCACAGTTTGCGACCCTTGCTTAATGCAGGTTGGAAAGGGGTAGTCATTCGAGAGGTCGGCAGTAGAGCAGTTTGCATTACCTCCATAGAAATACTCTGTCAATTGATTTAGGGGGTCCTTTTGCCACACGAGTTTGCCCTCTGCATCGAGCTTTCGCGAGATCTGTAGCTGTCCTTTGCGGAACTCCTGAGCGATGTACGCGGTCCTTCGGTCTTGAGGGTTATAGTAGTCTACTAGGTAGCTTTTGAGGGCCCTGTTCTGAGCATCTGTTAGCGCGATTTTGCCAAGCCCTGACGCATCGCGAGTGTATTTGATGCGGTAATCTTCTACCGTGTAGACACCACTGAGAGAGAAGTTTGGAAATGAGGGGTCATGAACAAACTTGTTTAATGACCAACTGAATACGGTTACCTCACGGTTAACATAGGAGTATACAAGGCTTAGGTGGTTACCATGATGGAGCCGGAGTTGATACTGCTCTCCAGCTGGATACGTGAACGTTAGCGGTCTATCAACTGTGTGCTTCCGCTGGTACTCATCGGTCCAGAGCGTATAGTGTCGCTTGGCTGTGCTTGAGATGGGGGCGGGTGTGACCGTAGATTTTTCCGAGTAGAACTGCAAGCGACGATTATCCGGAAAGGCTACAGAATCGAGAATTGGACTCTTGGGCTCAAGGTAGGTGAAGACTATCTTGCGGCCATCTGGGTAGTGTACCTCTGTCGGATAGGTAAAGTTAGCTACTTTCTGACTAAAGATCGTCTCCGTGCCATCGCTGTTCCTCATAATCCAACCGCCCGCGCCACCTGAGAGAGTTCTCAAATCCCCTCGCTCTACGAATTCACTCTGGCCATTTATGAAGCGGGTTTCGCTGCGGTCGGCGGTGTGGTGAACGGTGAGGATATCGTCGGAATAGATCCGCTCAAGCACTGACACGTTACATCCGAAGCCCTCATCAGGTTCATACGTGGGGGTGTGCCACTTGCGGCGCTGATGGTTATAAAATGCAGTCAAATATCCTAGGTCAAGCGGCACAACGAGGTTTCCGTTACAGAAACTTTGGGCGACCCCGGGCTCTTGGGGGCAGAGAAGCTCAAAAGGCTCAGCCGTAGGGTCCGCTTCTCCCCACGATGGACACCCTACAGACGCATAGCTTTCGGTGTTAATACACCCTTCAGCGTTGCCATTTGTTGACCAATCGTTGTCGAACACGCAGTAGCTACCACTACCGCGCGAGATCAGTCTGAAGTCATTACTGGTGTCACCGGTACATTCTGTTCGGCAGCAATACAGAGGAATGCCATTCTCAGGTCCGTAATACCGGTTCTGGTTGGTGCTGTCGCAGGTGGGCAGGCACTGCCTAACATCCGTCTCGCGCCAGTTGTTTCGGGGCCACTGCCACCAGTTGCTCGGCGGCGGGCGAGGGGGCGTAATTGGCCAAGCACCGGTACCCACAGGCAGACATTCCATCGTCGGAACCTGCGACTGTCCCGATATGTCTTTGCTGTCGGTGTTACAGCAGGCTTCACCAGCTTCACAGACAGATTCGTTCGGACTGCCGCTGGGAGGCAGAAGCCCTCCACATCTACAACAATCGTCTCGCTCCTTGCATTCTCTGAAGGGCCCTGGGCAATTCATGCAGCACACCTGACCGTTACGGCAATCACTGTGTGTCCGGCAGCATTGTTCCCTGGTCCTGCAACGCCCCTCCCATGTGTGTCCCTGAAATGGGCAGCACAACTGACCTGATGCGCATCCTCCTAGGGAGATATGACAAGCCGTGCCTGGTACGCGCGTTGCAGTCGGCCACGGGGGCAGCGTAGGAAAAGGGGGCTGGGTATGTTGAGCCGTTGCAGTCGCTCTAGGAGTAAAGGTTCCAGCAGATGTCGCTGTTGGTGTCGCCACTCTCGGTGTGTTCGTGGCAGGTACTCGAGGAGTCGGAGTCGCCGATATTCGTGAAGTGGGAGTGGCCGATACTCGTTGAGTAGGAGTGGCCGACACTGATGAAGTAGGAGTGGCCGATATTCGTTGAGTAGGAGTGGCCGATATTCGTTGAGTAGGAGTGGCCGATATTCGTTGAGTAGGAGTGGCCGATATTCGTTGAGTAGGAGTAGCCGGTACTCGTTTGGTAGGAGTAGCCGGCACTGGTGAAGTCGGAAAGACCGGTTTGCTAGAGCCTGGCTTAGGATTCCCCTGGTCGAGAGGAGATTCTACGTCACTTTCACCCGCTTGATAAAGGTTTCCCAATTTGGTTGTCGACTGTGCCATGACACTGGTTGTACCTGGGAACGTATAGGTCATCACAAAGACTGCGAGTAGAAGAATGCTTCGTCGCGCGCATTGGATAGCTACGATGCTTACTGCCGACGAGTTTTTAACCGGCAACAGAGATAGGCCTAGTATTCGATTTCCAATTGGGATTACAGGAGGAGTGTACGTGCTGCTTGATCTACCTGGTTGGTGACTATTTTTTGGGGGGCGGCACGACTGTAGCTTGGTCATTTCTTTTACCAGCCTCAAGGTAGGGTAGTAATTTGCCAGTCAGTTTCCGTACGACCGTACCACCCCGCCCCGCCGGTAGTGGATGGTAAGGTGTAGGTTTGGCTACCTGCCTTTACGCTGTTGTTGCTCGACTGGTAGCTTAATTGATAAGGGCCTCTCTGCGAGAACTCTTTCTCTTCGGTTGCTACGAGGCTACTATGCGTTAATGACACGGTGCTATTTAATCGTCGACTAAGTGTCCCCGCAGTGTCTACCTTTGAGAGGGTATACGATATGGTGCCCAATCTGTTTTCAATCGATTCCGTAAAGAGTGGCTGGCCCGGCTGATAGCCAACGGAGTAGCGGGCTGAGGTGCTTCCGAGAGCTGAGCTTCGCTGGGTGGCGACTCCATACATATCAAAACCAGTCCCATAACTACCTTCGGGGCCGCTATAGCTGGTCAATCTCCAGGGATAGGTAGCATTGGAATAAGCGAGGTTTTGAGAGGATGCGGTCTCTACTCGTAACGGTAGGCGCCCATTTGAATTATAGGTAATGCGCCGACTGAAGGTGGGGTTTGAGCTCACATCCCCTGCAAAGCGCTCAATGGATATAGGTAGGTTGAACTGATTGTAGTGTGTCACGGTTGTCGTATGAGTCCCCGCGGGACCGCTAAGCTTTTCAACGGTTGGAAGGTATGGCCAGCTGTCTTGGCGTGTGAAAGACATAGAGGTGCCATCTGAATGGGCGAGGTTAACGGGAATTGGTGAGGTGCCCCAGCCGTACGTCGTAGTGCGGGCAGCGTCGCGAAACTTAGACAATCTAGCGTCAGAATGCCACTCGTACCTAGCTGTTACGATTCCGATATCATTTGGATTTTTTGAGTTGCCTTCGCGAACCTCCTCTAAAAGCGCCCCCATCCTTGGATTTGGAATATAGCTCTCGGCGCGATATGAGACCCGTTGCCATTGCCCATCTGAGCGTATCTCGCGCTCGATGAGCACCTCGTCGCCGGTACCCGAGTAGCTAAAAAGGATTCCTTCATATCCCCCGGCAAGCGAGATTCGCTGCAGCACACCTTGATTGTAGTAGGAGAAGCTGTGCCAGGTAGCAGAGCCACGTTCAGCGCGTAGGCCGTAGGCTCTAAGCAGTGAGCGATGTTGGGGCAGGGGGCTTGAGCTGTATGCAAACGACTGAGTATCTCCCCCTTCGAGGCTTATCCTGGAAAGTGAAGTCCCGACATAATCAAAGGTGTATTTTAATCGGTCCGGATCGTAGAGGTCCCGAAGGAGATCTCCGTTGTAGACGAAATCCCAGGTTTGTCCCGCGGGTTGCTTAATCTGCACCAGTTTCCCTTGCTCGTAGCTCAAGGTGGTAACTAATCCATTTGCATCGATAGTTTTTGATGGGAGGAGCAGATTTTGAAACGAGAGGTCAAAGAACCCCTGCGTAAGGTCGGGAGAGTTAAGAACAAAGCCGCCGGTGTCTGCTCTGGAGAAGTAATGCAGCTCGCCTCGATTCCACTCTGGGTGGAGCCATCGACCGTCACTGGTCGGAGAAAAAGCTAGGATGCGGCCATCGCTGCTTCGAAACGTGATCGTCTGAGTGGTGGCATCGAAGGTAAGATAGCTCAGAAACGAGATGCGGTCCCCAAAGTGACTTGGAAGTTCGTCTTGAGAGTTGTAGTGAAAGGTGAGGCCAGCAACGGGTATCGGGAGAAATAGATTGCCCGCGCAGGTGCTGGTCTGGCCAAAGGGTGGGGCGCCCAGTGACTTTAACGTTTCTCCTTGGGAATTTCGGCAGGGGGTCTTTACGACCTGACACGAGATGTTTGCTGGATCTGGGCTAGCTCCTGGGCATTGCCCATAAGCCACTGCGGAAGTAAAGGAGCCCATTGATGCTATCAAAAAGGAGCGAATCACGAATCGTCGTAAGGAACCTTTGACCCTCAAGTACCTTTTTTGGTTTGAAGTCATGAGCATATTCGCGCAGGTCGCTAAAACAGATAGCCTGGGTTTTGGATTGCTCCGGTACCTCGATCGGTTCTCTTTACTTTACGTCAGGGCATTGCATGCGGGCTAGGGGAAAAGCGCGGGGGCTTGGCTAGATGGCACGCTAGAGCCCCTCAAAACAGGGACCGCCCGACCCCAAGGATCCTTGCTCCCGTTGGTAGGTAGTCGGGAACGTTTCTGATCTGCTGGGAGGTGTGTTTGAGTTAGTTCGTTTCAGACTGGCAGATTTCCGTTGTCTGGTCCGTCAAGCGACAATCCCTCCGCTCGTTAAACACTAAAATCTAATTCGTATCCCCAAAAGAGCTGAGGCTCCAGGCAGAGGTGCCACATCCTTGATGAATGAGACGTGGTTGCGGGCTTTTTCGTTTAAGAGGTTATTACCACGCAGGAACACTTCAAGGACCTGAGAGCCGAAGGAGATGTCCTTGCTAAGGTAGGCATTCACCATGGTATACCCGTCCGTTGAGGTCTCGAAGGCAGCGGTCTCGCGTTGAGCGAATACCTGTTGAACTTCAAAACGAGCTCGTAGGAGGTCTTCGTGGAAGTACGTCACACCGGTACGCAACCTAAATGGCGGGATGCGGGGAAGGTTGTCGTCGTTGTCGCGATCCTTGGCGCGCACGTAATCTGGCTGAATATCAAAGAACAGCTCCTCTCCCGGTTTGTCGATCACATGTGCTGAGATTTGAGATTCAAATCCGATGAAATTGGCGTCTACTGCTTCATAGGCATAGACGGGTAGGTCATCTTCTACATCACCTGTCGGATTAAGGGCGATGTAGTCCCAGAAATGGTTGAAAAAGCCGCCGATTGAGCCGCGGAAGGTCCCCGTTGTTTTGCGTAGGGTGAGGTCGGTTCCGAGCGAGCGCTCCGTATCGAGATCGGGGTTTCCGACCTCAAATGAACCAGTCGCAACGTGGGTGCCGTTGGTGAAGAGCTCTTGACCGCTGGGGGCTCTTTCGGAGTGAGCTACGGAGAGCGCCAGGGAGTATTGATCCGATACATCCCACACCGCGCCGGCGGATTGACTGAATGTGGAAAAGAAGCGATTGCGGTCGTCGTCTCCCAGATCTTCAAACCCCGTTGTTTCGAGATCTGACCAATCAAAGCGTCCGCCGATCTGTAGGGTCACGGAGTCAGACACCGCAGCCTCTTCGAGAGCGAAGAGCGAGTACGTAAAGGTGTCAGTTGGTGGTTGATAGGCTTCTTCGCCGACTGCCTGGATGTCGTTAGTTTGTAGCTGAAGACCCCAGGTGCCGGTGATCGATGATATCGCCGCGTGCTTCATGTCGATGCGGCCTTCAAAGGCGTTCTGGTCAAATCGTGTGCCTACCTCGCTCCCTTCGAACTCGGTGTGGGTATAGTCGGTGATGCCGATGCGGGTGGTTATTGAGTCAAGCACGGTCCCAAGGTCACGAACTGCACCCCTCACATCGACGCGACGTCGCTCCGCATTGATGCTGATGTCGTTCTCTCCGTTTGGAACGCCGTAATCGGTGTTGAATTCGCTTACCGCGGCTCCAATATACCCTTTGTCGAAGATGTACGAGGAGCCAAGGGTGAGGTTGTCAGCTTCACTGTAGCTAAAAGGTATCTTTCCGCGAGGCTCTGGGTACTCGAGCTCAGTGGAGTCTCGTAGGGATTCTGTGCGCGCGAAACCAGGGATTCGGACGTCGTCGGTTCTGCGCTTGAAGCCGTCGACATGAAATGCAAATTGTCCAATTGGAGCGGTGACGTTGAAGAGTCCGTTTCTTCCAGAATTAACACTCTCTCCGCGCAGCTCAACGGTTCCGGTGACGGGCGTGCTCGGTAGCTTCTCCGGGATGCGGTTGTCAAACACGTTGACTATACCGCCCACGGCGCTCGTTCCGTACAGCAGGGAGGCTGGACCCCGTACAACTTCAATCTTATCGACTACAGATGACTCGATCGTTACGGCGTGATCGGGGCTGCTGCTCGATAAGTCCTGAGTGCCGATGCCGTTTTCCAGTACGCGGATACGATCTCCTCCAAGACCACGAATAACCGGGCGACCAGCAGCGGGCCCAAAGGATGACGACGATATACCCGGTTCAGCTGCAAGGGTGTCTCCCAGTGAGCTCTGTGCTTTGAGGTCGAGTTCGCTTCCCGTCAAGATTGAGACCGGCTGTGCTGATTCGAGGAGTGTTTGCTGCAGCGGCGAGGACTCGATCACAAGCTCCTCAAGTTTGTATTCGGCGCTTGTGGGTTTTTGCTGAGGAGAGCTCTCTTCTGCCAGAGCGCTTGAGCTGGTGAGCGACGCGAGTATGAAAACAGCAGATGAGTACAACGTTCGGTTTGTCATCGGAGTATCCCTCCTTGCAGTTCGATTTAGGCGTTTGTTCTACAGTCGCGACAGGCCCCGTACAGCACCACTTCGTGTCTGTGCACAGCAAAACCAAGTGGTAGGGGAGATTCGGTGTGTAAGCCACACCCTGGAATGTCGAAGACCTTTCCGCATCCGTCGCAGTGAAAGTGGTGGTGATGATGGTCGGCGCATCCGCGAGTTTCATATCGATCGGGCAGTCCGGGCAGAGAGACCGGGACGAGAACTCCTTCGTCAACTAGTGTCTTGAGGGTGCGATAGATGGTGGCGAGGCTTATGGCTCGCAGTTCGTAGCGAGCCTGCTCATAGACCTCAACAGGGCTCAGGGGTCGCTTGGCTTGCTCGAAGAGCCGCTGAACTACGACGCGCTGTTTCGTTACCCTCTTCATGTTCTCATTCTCATGTCGCAGGGGACTCTTAAACGTATAGGAAATCTATAAACTTAGGATGTTAGGATGATATTGATAATGCATTTGCAGTAGTAAAGCAAGCCCCTGAGGTAGAGCTCTCGGGCGTGGGTATATTTAGGGGGCTTTCCATCGAGCAGGGGGATGTCGCCCTTGGCAGGAGTGCGGTTACCATCTTCGGTGTATCCTTCGTACAGGTGGTGCCCAGGGGGTTTAGTAGTCTCGTTGTGAAGCGGATTTTGCTCGTTATATTTGTGATGTCGTGTATGGCGCTTGTTGTAGTCGGGGTACTGCTGTGGCGTGACATGACGCGGGCGTTCCCCGAGATCGCCCCGGGGAAGTATGTGGGAATGATTCGCCCGCACGAGCGAGGTGAGGCGTTGGTGCTCTATGTGCAGCGTGACGCTGATGCGCCTATGGTCGCGGTCGCCCTAGGGAGCCCAGGTACCTCCGCCCAGAAGGTTCCGATTAAGGATCCTTTGGGGGGAACTCGGCTACCTCTTATAATCACTGGCCAAGATCTACGTCTCAGATTAACCGGAGATCGCAGAGATGAGAGACGATATGAGGGGGAGTACTTCGATCCGATTCGTGACCGGCATGGAAAATGGTATCTCGATCGAATCGATAGCGATAGCGATATTGATAGAGAGGATGGTGATCTCCGTGAGTGGATCGGTATGGTCAAGGAGCTCCACAATATCGAAGCAGCGATCGAATTAGTCAAACGGAAGTACGATGCACAGAAAAATAAAATAGACAAACTTAGTCGATACGTCGTCGACGAAGGTGCGCTCAAGCAGACCGCTAGTTCACGTCTGAGCGATACGTCCTCAGCGCTCGACTCGTTGAAGACTGATGTTGAGAAGCTGCAGGTAGATCTCGATACGACGATGAGAAATGCTGATCTCTCGCAGAGGATTTCACCAAAAGGTAGGCTCGTCATTCTGAGCCGAGAGAGCTTGCAGCGAGAGTCCCGTTGGATCGAGATTACTCTGAAGTTGTTAGCTCCGGAGACCGCTCCTGGATTCGAGGAGCAGCTCGAACGCGCTCGGCGGGTCAAGGCGATACAGGACCAGATCGAGGCGGAATATCGTCGAATCGAGGAACTCGAGGGGATGAATAGAAATTATCGCTCAGGAAACGAAATTGAAAGCGAGGAGGAGTTTTATCGTGGCCTGCAGTAGGATATCTGCCGTCTTCGCAATAGCCTGTGCCTGTCTTTTGCCTCGGTACGTGGCTGGGCAAGTGCGATTAGTCACGATTGATCAGCCAATTCGTGTAGCTGGCGAGCCAGCGTCGGTTTCACTCGTGGTTGCGAGCGACGAAAAGGTGATCGGGGTAGTGCCTGCACTGGTGGTGAGCGGCGCACCAAACGAGCCGTCATCGGTTGTTGGGAGGTTGCCGGTGCCGATCGATGCGGAGCGGTTGTACTCGATCGCTGTCGTTATCTCTAAGACGGGAGAGGTTTCCTCGGGGTTTCGCCAGATCTCGGCGATCAGCGCAGAGCCGGTGCTGTTGTTAGACAAGGGGTCAGTTGAGGCGCGGTTGAGCGAGCAACGGGAAACTCTGGCTCGATGGGAGGCCCAAGTACGGGCGCAGCAATCTTCGATGGATCGTCTCCAAGAGGACGCGGACGTTATAGCAAATGTGAATAAGATCGTCGACGTAGAAGATGAGCTCTCTGTAGTAAGGCGTGAGGCACAGAGGCTTAGATCTGCTCTTGTGCTCGCCTCGGGGCGTGTGAGCTCACTCAAGGCGCAAACCGTTCCGACGAATTTCAAGCGTCGAGAAATGGAGCTATCCGATCAACTAAACGAGCTTTCCACTGCACTCAAGACTAAGGAGGCGAGTGCCCTCGAGCGAATAGCTGCAGCATCTACTGAGCTACGTAAAAATCTGGAGCTGATAGAGGAGACAAAGGGAAAGCAGATCGACGTGTTGAATGTCGAGCTGGCACGTCTACGCAAGAGGCGGGAGGGATTCGAGCGGGAGTTTCAAAGTCGATAGCAGCGTCGACTGTGTGATGACTTTAGGGAGGAGAGGCCAAACCTCGTGCTCTGCCACGTGATCGTGCTCCCGAACGTGCTCGGTAGCGTACCACAGACGGGCAAGGCTGACTTTTTCAGGCACGTTCACGTGGTAGGTTAAAACATGACGGCGGTAGTAGATTTTGCCTCGCTTCCCGAGTGTAGCTCTTCATGCTCTGAAATACAGAACCTTTCGCTAGGCGCAATTTTCGAATATCTTCGGAGCTATGCATGAGCAAGAAGGGGTTGATGTAGAGGCTTTAGTCGACGCGATTCGAGTACGAAAGCTGGTAGAGCCCGCTATCCTTCTGCTTGAGATGTGCAAACCGCTGACTGGCTGCGCACGCGAGCTGTATCGTGCAACAGAGCCCGTGTTCCGCTCCCTCGTTTCGCCGTCCGTAGGGCTATCGCTCGAGCATGTGCTTGCCTCCTCAGAGAACGTGGAGCTTTTAATCAGGCGGCTCGAAGCCGTAGCGACAAAGAGCACATAGCTATGGGTGGTCTTGAGCATGCAACCCCGGGAGTTCTTGCGGTGTTGGCGTTCGCTGGGTGGATGCTCTTTCGTCATTTGGCGCACGCAGCCAACGGGCACCAACAGTTCATCCGCCGCATACCTGGCGTTGATGCAATCGAGAGTGCGGTGGGTCGTTGTGCTGAGTTGGGTAGGCCGGTTGTCTTTACTACGGCTCTGACTGATGTTGGGCCCGTTTTATTTGCATGTCTCGGTGTTTTGCACTCTATCGCTAAACGCACGGCTCAGTACAAGTTGAAGCTCATCGTTCCGCAGTACTCCCCTGAGGCGATGGCGATCGTTGAAGATACGGTACGAGAGGCGTATCGCTCGGTAGGTCGGGGAGCTGCATTTGACCCGAAAAGTATCGTGTTTCTCTCGAGTGAGCAGTTCGCATTTGCCTCAGGGTACATGGGCTTGGTGCACCGCGAGCATGCTGGAGCTGCTTTCATGTTCGGGGTCTTTGCGGGTGAGGCTTTGGTGTTGGCAGAAGCGGGCCAACAGGTGGGGGCGCGACAAGTCGCCGCGAGCGTTAGCCCTGAGCAGGTAGCATTCTTCATCTGTACGTGCGATTACACCTTAATCGGTGAGGAGCTTTTTGGTGCATCGGCTTACATGAGTCGAGAGCCGGTACAAGTGGCGGCTTTAGCAGCTCAAGATAGGGTAAAGTTACTGGTTGGAGCGTTCGTCGTGTTGGGGGTGTTGTGTGCGACAGCGGCTCAGTTTAATCCCGTGTGGAATTCCTTGATGCCGCATCAGCTCGTACTAGCTGATTGGTCTATGTGGAAGACGTGGTTTGAGTCCTTGTTTTCTCGGGTGTGGAGGTAGTTCGCTCGGATGGATCCACGCACTAAGCTCATACGAATCGTGACTCTCCTGGGCGGCGTGTACTTTCTAGTGTACTTTCTCCTCCCCAAGTCAGTGCTGCTACAACTCGGTATTCAACAGAATCATGAGTCTATCTCAAATGGTTTTATCGTTGTTGGGGCGATGGCCATCGGTCTCGGTCTGATTAACTTACTCGTGGGCCATGGAGCAAAGATAGTTTTTAAGCGCGCTGGGTGGAGCAATAGTGCGGCGCTACTGATCGCTTTGGCGGTGATGTTTTTTGTGACGTGTGCGCAGTGGGTAGGCAGTCTACAGAGCTCCTACGATATTCGAGAGGTTCAACTCATAGGGGAGTTTGCCAGTCGAATCGTCTCTGACGATCAGGATGCTTCGCGCCGTGATACCGTACCGTCAGTTTCGCAGAGGATAGGGGCGCTAGTGGGATACGGGCAGTCAAAGGCCGCCTTCATGCGGCAAATGGTTGAGAGTCAGGATGCCTCTCTGGATTCACAAGAGTCTCGTAGGGCACTGCTCGATGAACTGAGAATCGCGCTGAACGAGTTTCAGGTAGGTTTGGATGGACTTGAATCGTCACGGGTCGCCTCTCTCGGTGAAGGAAATCGAGCTGTCATGGAAGACCTCGTGGCGCGTGCGACGAGGCTCGGTGGTGCGTACTCAGCCCTGCGGCAGTCAGATCAGACATTGACGCTCTTTTCTCGACTCTACGGGGTGCTCTACGACGGCCTCTTTGTGCAGCTTGGCGCGGCGATGTTTTCCCTGCTCGGTGTGTACATAGCAGCTGCGGCCTACCGAGCATTTCGAGTGAAGACCGTAGAGTCGGCTCTGATGATGTCTGCCGCCGTGATAGTCATGTTGGGTCAGATATCAGCGGTCTTCTTGATGCTTCACCTCGGAAGCTTTGGTGAAGAGGCGTACCGTTTCTTGCCAAAGGTGAGGCAGTGGTTGCTTGAGGTTCCCAACAGTGCTGCATTTCGAGCTATTAGACTCGGCGCTGGTGTGGCTGGATTGATGTTAGCGATACGGATGTGGCTCTCCATAGAGTCGAAATCGTTCTCTTCGGATAAGAGGGGATAATGGAGAGGCGGCTGATATACCTGATCATGATAGTGGCGGTAGCCATACCGATCCTCTTTGAGTTTTCTTGGGCACCGTCACGGCTCGTCTCTGCCGAACGTATGTATCAAGTTATCGAGGATGTGCGCGCTGGTGAGGGAGAGATCGCGTTGGTTTGGCTGGATTTTGGACCCGGTACGATAGCTGAGAACCAACCTCAAGCGGAGGTGATACTTGAGCACCTCTTCCGTCGGCGGATTCCGGTTGTTGTTCTCTCTCAGTATCAATTGGCCGAAGCCGTATTGAATTCTATCCCTGCTGATATTGCGTCACGATTAGAGCACGAGATGCCAGGTCAGAGCTGGCGCTACGGAGAGGCGTGGATAAATGCGGGCTACCAGCCGGGCGGTGCGCAGATGATGCAGAACTTGGCGGCGGCAGAGAATCTCTCGAAGTACTTCGGTAGGGATGTCAACGGGATGCCCTTCACCCACTATCCGACGTTCGCCGCGTTGGGTGGAATCGAGAAGGTAAAGTTGGTGGCAGAGGTGACGGGATTAGTTGGAGTTTTTGATACGATTATTCAATTTTTTCAGAAGAGCGATTATCGTCCGACCCTCGTGCACGGATGCACCTCTATTACTATTCCGGAGGCGTATATCTTTCTCGATTCAAAGCAGCTTCATGGGCTCCTCGAAGGGATCGCAGGTGCGGCGTGGTATTCGGAGCTGTTGAAACGAAATCACCCAGAGAGTCAGAACGATAGGCTCTTGGTGCGGAATACGGCCCTTATCATCTCACACCTTGTCTTGATGATGTTGATCGTGGCTGGAAATATCGTCGGATTCGTTCGTGCCAGGAGGAGTAGCGATGGTTGAAGCCTCCATGTGGTCACTTGTATCGACGATTATAGGCGGGATTGCGACCCTGGCGATCTTCAGCTTTCTTCTGAAAGAGAACGAATTTTATCGATTCTTTGAGCATATCTTTATCGGCCTGGCGGCCGCTGTGTTGCCCCTCCTAACGATCCGAGACTTCCTGTGGCCAAAGATCCTCGAGCCGATGTTGGGGCTCAACGTGGTGGTGTATCCAGACGGTACGGTGTCTGAGCCGTATCAGCCGCTCTCGCTTCTCTACCTGCTGCCGATGGCGTTTGGGTGTCTGTATTACTTCATCTATTCAAAGCGGCATGCGTGGCTCGCTCGCTTGGTTATAGGCTTCTCGCTTGGACTTTCAGGTGCGCTTGCGATCCGCGGTTTTTTTGCGGAGGCGTTACCACAGATAGTTGGTAGCTTTAAGCCCCTCGTTGTTTTCTCAGCAGAGGGAGCAATTAACTGGTTTGAGAGCTTTAACAACTCCCTCTTTGTAGTGACGTTGTTGTTGGTGTTTAACTATTTCTTTTTTACCTTTGGGAAGGAGGGTTCTATTCAGGGTAAGATAGCTCCCCTTGGGAGGCCCCTTCTGATGGTGTGCTTCGGCGCTTTCTTTGGTTCAACCGTTATGGCGCGGCTCTCGCTTCTCGTGGAGCGTATACAGTTTATCGTTCGGGACTGGTTTTCAGCGCTCCTGCAGGTTGTTGGATAGAGGGTGTGATGAAGACCAAGCCTGAAGATCTCACAGCAGTTTTGGTGACCGATTGCGGCTCTACAACGACCAAGGCGCTCCTATTTGAGCGTGGTCCAGATAGGTGGCGCCAAACGTTCCGCGGCGAGGCTCCGACCACCGTTGAGGAGCCGGTGGCAGATGTGACGGTGGGGGCGCTCAACGCATTTAGTGAGGTTCAAGAGTTGAGTGGTCGGAGGATCCTTACGGATCATGAGCCACCGTTTTGTATCAGGTCTGAGGGCTCTCAAGAGGGAATTGATCTCTATCTATCGACGAGCTCTGCGGGTGGCGGCTTACAGATGCTTGTCGCTGGTGTGGTGGGAAACATCACAACTGAGTCTGCAGAGCGGGCAGCGTTGGGAGCTGGAGCTATCGTGATGGACGCTGTTTCTGCTGATGATGCTCGTGAGGACTATGAGCGTATCGAGCGTATTCGGCACATCAAGCCTGATATCGTACTCCTCACCGGAGGTGTAGACGGCGGCTCGATGCAACATGTAGTCGAAATGGCAGAGATCCTGGTTGCTGCGGCACCTCGTCCACGATTTGGAGATACTCTTAAATTGCCGGTGATTTATGCCGGTAATAAAGACGCAGTCAGCGAGGTACAGAGGATCCTAGCCTCTTTTGCGCAACTAGTCGTAGTTCCGAACGTGAGGCCGACCGTCGAACGAGAGGATCTCGCGCCGGCGAGAGAGGCGATACATGAATTCTTCCTCTCGCACGTCATGAGCCATTCTCCGGGTTACGATAAGCTGATGTCGTGGAGCCCTAAGCCGATCATGCCGACCCCTGCTGCCGTGGGGGATATCGTTGCGCGGTATAGCGCGACGAGTGGTCTCAATGTGTTGTGTGTCGACATCGGCGGAGCGACGACGGATGTTTTCTCCGTTTTTAAGGATAAGGGTGGTACGCCGACCTTCAATCGCACGGTGAGTGCAAATCTCGGGATGAGTTACTCGGTTGCAAACGTTTTGTTGGAGGCTGGCGCAGGGGGTATCAAGAGGTGGCTACCCTTTGAGATCGGTGAATCTGAGCTGCGAGATAGACTGCTCAATAAGATGGTCCGGCCTACCTCGATACCTCAAACACGTGAGGATCTCTTTGTAGAGCAGGCAGTGTGCCGAGAGGCGTTACGGCTCTCGCTCGAGCATCATCGCTCGCTCGCGATAGGGCTGGAAGTTGGACGTGAAAAGGGGATAGCTGATGTCTTTCGACAATCGTCTGAACGCTATGAGTTAGTGGATCGCATGAATCTGGATATTGTCGTAGGGTCCGGAGGGGTTCTGAGCCATGCCCCCGCACGTATGCAGGCTGCTCTGATGATGCTCGAGGGATTTGCTCTGGAGGGTGTAACGCAGCTCGCGGTGGACTCGATCTTCATGATGCCGCACCTTGGGGTTTTTTCTTCGGTGCATCCTGCGGGAGCCTACGAGATCTTCGAGAACGATTGTTTGGTACATCTCGGGTGCTCAGTGGTGCCGGTCTATCCCCCTTCGCTCACTAAATCGTGTGTTTTAGCGGAGGTTTTTATCGATGGGAGTAAGGTCGGGGAGGTGTCTAGTGGTGAGGTGGCTCACATTCCAACGCAGAGTCAGGGAGAGGCTACGATCCGGGTGCAGCCCTCAAGGCGATCGATAAACGTCGGGGGTGGTGCTGGTAACGTTGTGGAGCGTCGGATAGCGCTTGGGGAGTGTGGTATCGTGTGTGACGGTCGGAACCGGCCTGTCGTACTCGCTGCTGATACGGCGGGGCTTCAGAATAAGGTGTATCGTAATCTCGGACTACTCTCATAGCGTTATGGCCCAGGCATTCACTCCAGCTCTTACGGTTACATCTCGCCAACTCCTGCGGCGTAGGCGCGAGTTACCGATACCGGGCGATATCCTTGTGAAGCTCGGTGATGTTGTATCCGCTGAACAAACGGTAGCGCGCGCTTTCTTGGAGGGGGAGTTGTGCTTAGTGCGAGTTGCCGAGAGCTTGGGGATAGGCCCTGCGGAGGTCGAAGGGGCGTTACAGGTTGGGATCGCAGCAGATGTTAAAGCTGGCGAGGTGATAGCTCAAGTTCGTGGATTGTGGGGTTTGTTCAAAGGCACTGTGGTCTCTCCTATCTCTGGGACTATGGAGTTTGTATCTCAGTCGACGGGTCATGTGGGGATACGTGCAGCACCCCGGAAGCTCGAACTCTCTGCGTACCTTGCTGGCACGGTGGTAGAGGTAGTCGGTGCGCGTTCGGTTGTGATCGAGGCAGAGGTGGCTTTTGTTCAGGGTATTTTCGGAGTAGGAGGGGAGCAGGTCGGTACGGTACAGCTGCTTAATCTTGACCCCACCACAAAGATAACCGAAGTCAATATCCCTGATCGTGCGCCAGGGGCGATCCTGATCGGAGGCCACAGCCCTTCGAGCGCAGCTATCACGAAGGCGCGGGATGCGGGGGCTGTAGGATTTATCACCGGTTCTATCGACGACCGCGCGTTGCGTGACTATGTCGGAAGGGATATCGGGGTAGCGGTGACCGGTGACGAAGATGTCTCGATGACCCTGATCATAACTGAAGGATTTGGTTCCCTTCCGATGGGACAACGCGTGTGGAGCATCTTACGCTCGTTACACGGTGCGCGCGCATCGCTAAATGGGGCGACTCAGGTGCGAGCAGGGGCGCTACGGCCAGAGATAGTATCGCTCACACCTGCTGATTCCGCCGAGCACGTCACGGGTTCGTGCGGTACAGCGGGGCTCGTCGAAGGAGCGAAGGTGCGTTTGATTCGGGTTCCGTTCTTTGGATACACCGGCATCGTCGAAGAGTTACCGCATGACCTTCAGCAGATAGAAACCGGTGCCTGGGCTCGAGTCCTTAAAGCTCGACTCGATGATGGCCGGGTAGTTGTTGTGCCTCGCGCAAATGTGGAGCTGGTTTGAAGGTTTGATCTTTAGCTGAGTCCGTTTGGCGCTTAAGAGAATCGCGCAGGTGGTTGGAAGAACGAAATAACGAGTGTAAAACTACCGGTCTCCCCGAAGTATATGAACGGGCTGCATGAGATAGACTGCCATATTATGACCGCAGCGCAGGAGGGGATGTATACGCGACTCGGCTACAGCTCGCCGAAGTCTGCGATACATTAAAAGAATACGCGTTATGTCTATCTTGAAACTCTCACGTATCAATCAGAGAAAAAGGCGCCTTTGCGTTGATTCGAACCTTCGTCTTGCGCGAAATTCTGAAGCTTGTGTTTGGTGCAGCGATTTACTCACTGTGCCGTGTAGGAGCTACTGGATTGAATCCCAGGAGGTGGTTGCTGACTTCAATACTCAGTTCAAATACAGGAATGGGCGGCGGCGGCGGGGGGTCGTAATCCTTGCGGCTAAGGGTGAGATAGTTCACCAGGGCACCATCGCGGCATTCGGAGGGGCTGGGCTTGCCGGAGGCCCACAATCGGCCTCTGGAGGTGGAGGCGCTTCTGCCGGAGGCGGTGGTTCTGGAGCTGACGCACAAGTAAACGGGAGCTGCTTTGCCGCTGGAGATGGAGACCCTGGGGTCAGCTACAACCTCGTGGGTGATCCAACTTCCTTGCTGTAGTAGCCAACCGCTAGCTGGTCATTTTCTAACATTGTGGTCATCCATAAGTAGCGGGCTTTTTTTCTCTACCGAGATTAGGCAGCACTCTGCAGGCTACCTCCGAGCCGTAACGGTTAAAACATCTCTTGTTGCGAATGTTTTGGTCGGGATGCCCTCAGGTATATTTGATAGCCAGGTGCGAGCTGGATCAGGAGACAGGAGGTTGGTCACTTCCTCCGCTCGGTGTGCGGAGCGCTTTTGTTTACCGTTTCAAGTAACCGGATTGTCGTGTGCGCTCGTCCGGTTGTGGGGCTGCTGCTCCTTGCCTCGCTTCCCTAGGTCTTCAAAGTTGCTCATATGTCACCTTCCTTCTTACGAAAAAGTCTAAGAGCGCCCTCGGAGGCCAAGGCGGCAACCTCAAGACTAGAAGCATTAAAAAAATTCAGCATGCAAAGCCTTAACAGCGCTCTCGCACTCAGCATCATTTACCAGGAGGCTCAGGTTGATCTTCATGTCACCAAAAGAGATCATATTCACCCGTATCTGTGATTGATGGAGAGCAGAAAAAGTGCGCTGCAGGAGGTCGTTGCATTCTTCGATCTCGGTACCAACAAGGCACACGATCGCTTGAGCTGATGATACTGATACCTCACCAAGGCGCCCAAGGTCTTCGCTCAGAGGAGCTGAGTACTTGGTTCCATCGTCCATCGTGAAGGAGATGCTGACTTCAGAGGTTGCGATGAGGTCTATGCTTACATGGTGTTGCGCTAGGATCTCCCCGAGCTGCTCAAGAAATCCGTGCGACATGAGCATTTGAGGGGTTGATATACGTACAACGGTGATATCGCGTTTGTAGGCGATCGATTTAAAGGGCCTTGTCGAAGAGCAGTCTCCCACCTCAATCAAGGTGCCGCGGCACTCTGGGTTAAAGGTGTTGAGGATTCTGATCGGTATCTTTGAGGCCACTGCAGGTCGCACGCTAAAAGGGTGGAGCACCTTGGCGCCGAAGTGCGACAGCTCGGCCATCTCATCGTACGAGATGCGCTCCAGAATAAAAGCTTCGGGAACGATCTTTGGGTTCGCTGACAGGACGCCGTCTACGTCGGTCCAAATCTGCACTTCTGACGCTTTAAGGGCACTACCGAGGAGGCTGGCTGAATAATCTGAGTAGCCTCTTCCGACAGACTGAATGATCCCTCGGGCGGTGTCGCCAAAATATCCTGGAAGCACCTGTATGCGCCCCGAAGGAGCCTCTAGCATTCTTTCTCTGAAGATCGTCTCTATCTTGTCCCAATACTCATCAGACTCATAACGTAAACTGGAAGGAACGAGTCGAGTGGTATCAACGTAATCTGCTGAAATACCCAAGGAATTGAGCGCTGCTACGAGTAGGTGCGCCGATAGCACCTCTCCCACGGCGATGATGGCGTCCTGAGAGCGAACGGGTAGATCCTCAATAATCCCGATGGCCGAGAGTAAGTTGCTGAGCTGTTTAAGCTCCTTATCTAAGGTGGTTTCAAAGGCTGCGCGTTGGCTGGCAGCGATTTTTTGTGATCGTATCACGGCGAGGTGCTTCTCGCGGATAGTGTCCAGTATGTCGTGTTCGATCTTCCGCTCAGATGCGGCCCGGCGAGCGGCTTCAAGTAGTAAGGTCGTCACGCCACTCATCGCGCTCACGACCACAGCGAGTTCGGACGCTTCAGAGTGATTTCTCTGTATGATAGGGCATACCTGCTCCAGAATGCTTGCTGCAGAGCCCATAGAGGTTCCACCGAATTTCTGAATAATCATGTACAATCCTCCTCTTTTGGGTATACCACGGGATAAGGTTACTTGGTATGCGCAAGATAGATCGTTTAAGTATTTCCGCTCATTGGAAGGGTGTCTGCTTTATCGCAGTGGTGGTGCTCGTGGCTACCCTGCTTACTATCCGGGACCTCTCTCCACGAAGGATTCCGGAGCCTTTGGGGCCACCCGAGGCGGTCAGGCTTCAGGGCATGCAGGGAGATGGAGCGGGGGTGCTCGAAGTTCCCCTGGTAAAGTACCAAAGACTCGATGGTGAGGGGCGGGGAAGCGGTGTAACGCTCGATTTCATCGGGGCGGTACATATGGGGGACGAGGAGTACTATAGGGACCTTAATCGTCGCTTCAAGGAGTATGATGGGGTGCTCTTTGAGCTCGTTGCAGACCCCAACCGCATCAGACGTGTTAATAAGGAGAGCGCCTCAAGTGGATTGGGGTGGGTGCAGAAGCAGCTCTCTGAAGTGATGGGGCTCTCTTTTCAGTTAGAGATCATCGATTATCGCGCGCCGAATTTCATTCATGCAGATCTCTCTCCAGAACAGCTTGAGGCAGCTATGGTGGCGAGAGGTGAGACACCGTGGAGCCTTCTTAAGAGGATCCTGTTGGTGTCGGCAGATCCTAAGCTTCGAAGAAGGCTTAAGGAGTTCGGAGGTTCGTCTGCGGAAATAGAGGCTATAAACCCTGTACTAACACTCCTGCGAGGTCCCACGCAACGTGAAAGGCTACTGCTCAAGCGCTTTATGGCACGCAGTCTTTTAGGGTCGGAATCATTCATCGATGTGCTGGGAGGAGGGAAAGAGTTTTCCTTGATACACGACCGAAACCAGGCGGTGGTTGAGGTTGTGAGGCGCGAAGTAAAGCGTGGCAAGAGGCGGCTTGCCATCTTTTATGGAACGGGCCACCTCTCAGATCTTCACAGCCGGTTGGAGCGTGACCTGGGCTTCAAGATAGTCTCTGTAGAGTGGCTCCCGGCTTGGAAGATCCCTGCAGTTGAAGGCCGCCGCTCGCCAAATGATGGGGCTCCGTAGCTGGATAGGTTATATGATCTACCTAATGAGCTCCCAAGCAATTGTAATCGAGCAGTATGCGGGCTAAAACCTGTGATATGGAGAGCAGCCGGATAGGGTCAATTGGTTTGTTTGATAGTGGCTTAGGGGGCTTGACGGTTCTGCGCGAACTTCATCGGAGCCTCCCTGCTCAGAGGTATGTCTATCTCGGCGACAGCGCTCGTGCTCCTTACGGAACGAAAGGGAGGGAGACGATCGTTCGCTACGCGCGTGAGTGTGCAGGTTTTCTCGTGGCTCAGAGTGTCGATCTGATAATAGTCGCCTGTAATACCGCATCCGCAGCGGCTCTGTCGGTGCTTGAAGATGAGCTCTCTGTGCCCGTGATCGGCACTATCGAACCGGCCGTCAGGGCGGCCCTTGAATCCACACGAGGTGGAGTTATCGGAGTTGTGGGAACTAACTCTACCGTTGCAAGTGAGGTGTACGAGCAGGCGCTCCATGAGCACGATCCGCACCTTACTGTTGTTTCTCAGCCCTGTCCGCTCTTTGTTCCGTTGGTGGAAGCAGGGATGGTATCGGGGGAGATCGTCGATAAGTTCATCGAGTTGTATTTCTTCCCTTTGAAGGCTCGCGGGGTTGATACGGTGATCCTCGGCTGCACGCACTATCCGCTTCTGCTAGGGAGCATTCAGGAGTATCTTGGTCCTAAGGTGTCGGTAGTGGAGTGCTCACGTGCTATCGCCCGAGATGTGCAGGGTCTCCTTGATCAGCGTGGAGCGGTCTCGGCTGATTCAGAGACGACGTACTTCGTCACGGACGAGGTGAGTAGATTTAATTATCTTGCGTCGGCTTTTTTGGGTGATCAACGGGTCAAGGCTGTTCGCATAGAAAGCTTGTGAGGTCCCGGTGAAAGGTGACGTCCGACCGTGAGCTCATGGTATTCCTGATGAGAAACGTAGCTTGTGGTAGGAGCCAAGCGTGCTAATCCGTTCTCTTCGTGTGACAACCTATCTCCTTGTTGGGCTCATCGTACTGCTGTGTGGGGCAGGGGTGGTTCTGTTGTTGTGGGGAGATGAGGTGGCTCGCCGCTATCTCCCTGCTATTGAGGCGGAGCTTGGGGAACACGTAGGTGGCCAGGTGCGGATCTCTGAGCTTCATATAGATCTCTTTCCGAGCTTAGGGGTGGTTGCAAACAGAGTAGTTATCGTTCCCTTCGATACATGTACTGAGATAGCAGCTGATGAACTGGCGTTACGTGTTGATGCTCGAGAGCTCCTTAAGGGGCGTTATGTTATTCGATCGCTAGCCTTCGCAGGTGTCCGAACAGAGTTAGCAGTTGTTGGAGGAACTCTTGGTATGCGATCTAGTTCGATGACCGCCTGTAACGGGGCACGACCGCAAAGGAGTGCCCAATCTCTCTTATCAGAGCAAGCACGTTCCGCGCTATCGGATGAGACGGTGGGATCTGAGGGTCCTGTGTCTGTCGAATTACACGATTTTAAGCTAACCGAATCGCGTATCGGTATACAGGGTGCAAAGTATCACACGCTCCGGATCGATCGAGTTGTTGGGGCGGCAAGCCTCGTTAATGGTGTGCTCTCATTGACCAAGCCCGACGTAAAGATTGAGATTGATGGTATTCCAGCAGCCTTCGTCGCCCAATCGCTTAGTGTTGGTCTTACAACAGGCAGCATTCAGCTACAGGATGGAGAGCTTTCTGTTGGCGAGCAGAAGGTCTCTGTAGCAGGGCGGTACGAGGCAGGAACGGGCGAGGCAACCTTTGCATGTGAGCGAATTGATCTGCGGAAGGTAGCAAGCATCACCACCTTAGTGGAGGTTGATGCGTCAGCTCTTCGCTCGGGTATCGTGAGTAGCTCTGGGAAGATTTCTTACACACCCGCGCGCGGGCTCTCTGTGCGCGCCCAATCTCTAAGGATCGATAACCTACGTGTATCAAGTGGTGATGAAACGTATCAGGCGTCTACGACAGCTGGTGCAATTGCTTGTAGCGCTTTTCGAGGGGGGGCAACCTGTAGCGCTGACCTTGAAGTGGATGATTTTGGGTATGCAGGCGCAGGCCTTAAAATCTCAAGGGTAGCTACGCGTCTTGAAAAGCTCAGAGTTGCTCTTCAATCGACTGGCGAGGTACGTGCGACGGGATCTCTGAAAGCTTCGTCGATGCAGTTAAGGAGTGAGACGCTTGACGTGAGAGGTATAGAAGCTCTCTCGGCACCTATAGCTGTTTCTGTGGCAAGAGGTACAGGGTACCTCATTCAGGGTCCAGTGACCGTGCGGGGTGTGGCGCTGCGGATCGCCGACAGGGAGATATCGCAGGCACAAGGGGAGGTTTTTGTGTCACTCTCTTCAGCCGGTGATACCTTCGCTACCTCGAATTTGACGGCAAGCACAGCAGGCGAGACGGTGGCTTTCAGGGGCTCGTTTGCTATTTCGCCTCGTAGCTATGTGGCGCATGATGTCAAGCTCGGAGTTGCAGGAGGAGAGGTTAGTGTTGCTGCGAAGATTCAAAGGGATCCGAAGCTCGGATACAGTGCTCAGATAGGCGTAGTCAACACTGATGTTCCACGTCTGTTGGCTGTTGTCCTGAAACGTAGCGAGGATCCTTTTGACGGAAAGGTTAAGAAGCTCGCGGTGTCCCTCAATGGGGACCTACGCGATCCCGTGAGGTCGTTAGCAGGCCAGGGGAGCTTCAGCCTCATGGCTACCCGGATCAGGGGGTTTGATCTTACTCGCACGCTGGCTGATGCTCTGGCCTCGATACCGATAGCGAACCTAGCTCTTTCAAGGGATAAACTTGCGGATGATGGTCTCGATAAAGCCGCTGAGGGTGTCTTTGTTTTAGGAGATAGTAAGATAAATTTCTCCTCCCTTAGTGTCTACCGACAGAAGTACTCTGTGCAGGCGACAGGCTCGTACTCCTTTACATCAGAGGTGGACCTCAAGGGTGCGGTTGTCTTTATGAGAGATACGCTAAGCAGTCTAGGTGGAGGCTTTGATACGTTGGGTTCGCTACTCGGTCGCCTTGGCAAGGTTGAGGTGCCGATCTTTATACGAGGCACGGTGCCAAAGATTTCAATCGTCCCCGATCTCGTAACGCTTGTTAAGGACAATTCAGGATTGACTCTCATGGGGGGTGTGTTAGGGGGCACGCTTGATGCCGGGCGCTCGATAGCGGGGTTTGTACTGAGTCCATTTGGCTCGCGGAGAGACGATACGGGGTCTCAGGATGGCAAACTGGAAAGTGCCTCCGGTAATTAGAGGAGATAGACCTTCGACTTCGAAGTCATCTCGCCTCCGTGAGAGCATGTGTCTCTAAGGGTTCAAAATGGGTGCATTCGGTGTGTATCAGTAGGGTCGAATGGGCTTCTGATGTTCGGTTATTTAACCTCTTCGTCTTGAGCGGTTATAACTCATGTCGAGGTAGGTTAATCTAGCAGTAAGCTTCCTCGCCCGACTGAACCGTCTGACACACAGGTTTCTATGAGCAATAGGGAATTAGACTTAGGAGCGCGGATTCAGGCTCTCACGCCTCTGCACCAGAGCATTAAAACGATCTGTGAGTCAGTTGATCTCGATGTACAGGCAGCGGAACGCTTCGCCAAGAAAAGCGGCTTATTTTTGCCTTGGCATGATGAGGTGACCCCGCAAGGATCTCTCGAGAGTGCGAGAGAGATTCTCCTTACGAAGCCAGGAACGGTATCGAACGCATCTGACGTGGTAAGCTACTTTGTTCAGTCGTACACACAGAGTAAGGCGCCGGTCGGGCTGATCGGTGCGCTCGCTGTTACTAACAACCAATTCTGGGATGCCCCTGAAAAAGCCGGTTTTCTTGCGCACTTTCCACAGCAAGTTTACCAGGAATTTACTGAGTGGACTCGCGATCCGCATTTACCTGTGAATCCAGACGGGGTGTGTGGAGCGTTGTGTTGGCTCGTACATGACGTGTTGGCGGCAGAAGCTCTGCAAAAGACGCGTCTGCGCAACGAAGACTCCCAGGTCATTGATATACTCTTGAAGTATACCGTGATCTCCTTGATTGAGGTGGCGCAAGGAGAGGCGCGCCATGGGACTGATCAGTGCCCTATCATTAATAAACTAGACGAGGTGCTCACTACCTTCGGTAGTAAGTACTCAGCGGCACGCGGTCGGATAAGTGATTTGTATTCAATCTATATGCAGGAGAGCGCAACTCAATTGGACAGCGAGCCTAGTTGCCTGCGCCTGCTTGCGGATCTTGAGCGGGTTTTCCCCGATCCGTTGCAGGTTCTTGCTCGTAGTAGCCTAAAGATATCGGGGGAGTCGACAGAGGCGGTTGAGATCTACAGGGCGGCCCAAGCGCTGACCAATTTCTTGAAAGATCCGCTCGTTTCTAGGCCTGAGTGGGCAGATCCGTTGGGGGTAGCAGCTGATGAGATCAAATCAAAGGAGCTTGTGAACCTCTTTTTCAACGGCGCTGATCTTTTAACAAGCTCGAGAGCTCGCGAGGTACTCTGTGATCTTCTTTCTCGAGTTCCGGGAGTTAAGTTGGTGTTATCAGTAGACCAACTTCTATCCCGAAAACCCAACGATCCTCAGTATGAGGATTTGGCTAAAGACGTAAACTACCTCATCAGTACAAACATTCCATCGTATCTTATCAATACGACTAGTCAGCCTGACTTCGAAATTCGGGTGGCGCAGATGATCGGCTTTCTACACGAAGTGGGCGATAGGATTGGGCGTAAAAATATCAAGATTATTGCTCCACAGGAGGTAAGCTCTGTTAGTGTAGATAGTGGCGCGCCCGTATGTCTCATTTCTGGTCCTGCCAGTCCACTCCATCTCGGTGAGCCGGTTCCCTTTACGTGGAGTAAGATTGGTATTAGTCTGAGGCCTCCTAAACAAGATGATGGCGTAGTTGCGCGCCTGAGGAGAGTAATCGACGAAGGACTAGGCTCACAGTTGGCATCCGAATGCATATGGTCTGCGATCATGTCAGTAGTCGTTCCCAATCTCGCACAACAAGATTTACCCAGAGATCAGCACGGCCTCAACGGCCTGCGAGTTGTCGAGGTGGCGCCAGAGTTGTCACAGGTGAGGATAGAGGGGTTGGGGCTCTTTCCTACGATCTCGCGAAAGTTGTACGAGGAGACTGGCTACCTTCGGATTGTGTACACAGGTCGCTATGATGATCCGGAGGAGGAGCAGCCAGTAGACGCTGAAGATACACCGCTTCAGGACGACCTCTCTGATGCTGGCGATTTAGTTGGCAGTAAGAGATCCTAACAACCTTGTCGTCAGCTGGTGCCTGGTACCTCTCTCTTGAGGATACACCACTGGCATACGGCTGGAGTCGTGGTTATGTTGAGCGAGGTAGTAAAATCCCAAGGATCTGCTCCAGGGTGTGCCGCACAGCGCCTCCCGAATCGATGACGTTGAATCGAGGATGCAGTTGGGATACTTCTAAGAACCGCGCGCGATAGTGCGTGAGATCCTCTAGTGTATGGTATTTCTCCGTCAGTGACTTGCCGGCTTTAGTTAGCCGTTCTTGCGAGATTTCTACCGGCGCATCCAAGATGAAGTGGAATTCGTTCTCTGCTGGTAAGGGGGCCTTCGAGTCATCGGTTAGCTTCGTGGCAACCCCCCTGTCAGCAACCTGCCACCCAAGCTGCTTCAGTTTGGCAACAACAGTCGATTTACCAACTCCGTCGTTGCCATCGATGACGACAAGGTTTTCCTGTTGCTTGGAAATCACTTGGGACATCCATGCGGAGAACTTTCGGAGGACCTGACGACGATGCGAACGTAAGTTCTTTCGCTGCGGATCAAGATCTGCAAACGAGACCCCGTCAGTACGATCTCCAATAAACAAACCGTCGTATCCGAAGCCGTGATTTCCAGATAGCTTGGTGGCGATCTGGCCACTACAGGTCGCACTCTCTTCGAATAAGATAACGCCGTCCGGTGTGGCAACAACCAGGGCGATTTCGAAGTAGGCTGCTCGGTCATCCTGAGGAACATCAGCCATCATATCGAGTAGTCGAGCGTTGTTCGCTTCGTCGATCTCCTTTCGAGAGCGCCCCGATTCGATATGCTTCACAAGTTTGCCATCGGGAGAAAACTCGCAGTCCGAGAAGCGCGCAGACCACACCCCAGGAAGCCTGTTAAGTGCAGGGACAACAAGGCCTGAATCCTCGGATATCGACACCTTGCCGGATACCCTCGAATACTCAAGCGCCTTGATCCGGGCATTCTCAAGGAATGTCTGACCACTTTCCGTGGGCTCTTTGTCTATACGAATAATCTCCAATGGAACATCAAAGGTATCGAGGATCGCCTGAAACTCCTGAACCTTATACGGATTACTCGTGCCAAGAGAGAATCGAAGTGCGGGATTAGTATTCCGAGTCATACTATAGCAGTGCTCCTCCTCATGTGGCGGACTAGCTATGATATCAGCTAAAAGCTGCCATTTACTGATTACCTCACTCGATGAGCCCCCACTTCTCCATACATCCTTGTCGAGTGAGCCCAAAAAGAAGTGTCGAAATCGCCCACAGTCGGGGCTTACTTCTCCATACACAAGCTCGCCATCCTCAGCGATAAAGAGGCACAAATCGTAGAGTACGATATCACGCGCTCCCAAAAACTCACTCAAAGCGTGATTCATCCGCAGGGCGGTGTGTCTGGCCTTCGAAACGTCCAGAAAATAATCCGCCAACCGATCTGGAAGTATCTCATCTGCAACACGCACGCCTTTTTCCGGGTGTATCAACGGGTTGCGCCAGTCAAAGCGAACAAGAGTCGTTGGATACGGATGCTCGTTGGTGATCGTGCAGCTGGCAAGAGTCGGATGGGTTGAGCGGACGACGGCACCATCCATACCGAGGTATCGGTGCTTTGACGTTCCCGTATGAGTGTTCTTCACGATCGTTTCAATCGGAGCAGCTCGTGGTAGCCGACTGATCTGCTCTGGGGTGAGATCTGGGGGATTGAAAGGGGTAGTCTTATACTTTTTGAACTCCGCCTCGGTCGGCATCACGAGCTGAGAAATGATTAGGTTCTGATCGAGGAGCACCTCTTGATATGCGTGTTTGATCCCGGCACGTTTCAAGACCTCGAGAAAGATACTCGAGGCTTCTAGTCGAATACGATCTGAGTCCGGTACAACATCGCAGCGGTTGTGGGTGAAGGAGTATATTGTTGGCTTAAAGCGAATGGCTACAAGACCATCGCCGAGATATCGAACCTCCTTGCTCTCTCCTTCGATGACCTTGGGCAGTCGCTGAAAATCTATGAACGATGCAGCGATTGTTCTGGCTTGATCGCTACTTGAGAGCCCCTCGACAGATCTTCGAATATCGCGGTCTGTAGGTGGTTCGTGACCAAATGATAGAGAAGACATTATAACGGACTCCTTTGAGGGTACGGCCCTTCTCCGGTACTGAGGGGATGATACCGTGCCTTCTGATCTAGTCAATCTGTAGCCCTAGGAATAGCCGCTGTCGTTTCGTGGTTGAAATTGGCTTCTCCAGACGCCGTTTTTACTAGTGAATGATAACAAACTACAATAAGCGGCGTTGCTTTCAGTAACCACCTTCACCGAGTACAAGTCGCTGATATAATGTCACATCCGTACTTTTACACCCAGGAAGATATCGAGAGGTTTCGATCTGATCCGGAATTGCAGCGTGAGCGAACCGAACATCAATTGCGGATGGAGGAGTACGCACTGAGCGGTGAGTACAGGCGATCGCTGAACGATGCACTTATATCCTCAGAGATACGACATCTTGGTGCTCGACTTAGGGATTTCTACGAGCGGCTTGAGCCTTTCCTGAGTAGCGAGGTGCACGGAGAGAGGAGATCGGCCTTAATCGATCTCTATGCACGCTTTAGCACTGAGATCGAGCTTATCCAAGCCGCAGCTCACCAAATAGCCGGGGCAGGTGAGGTGATCGATTCCTTCGTAGACGTCTTAAGGACCCCCCTGGAAGAGGGGATCATCGCCCTCTCAAGTGGGCGCACTTCCAGGTATGGCGATCCGCATAAGGTAAAGCGCCAGCTCCGTAGTGGTTATCGTTGCGAACTCCATAGTCATACCTCGAGTCTCAGGGGGCTCTCCCCGACGCAATCTCGCGATGATTTCTCTTTTCATGTTCATATCGAAGAGTACGGGGGCGCTCGGCAAGCGCTCAGTAGGGAGAGGTGCAAGGAGCTTCTTGAGCTCGCAAATTCGAGGGTGATCGATACGTCGCGGGATGAGCCACAGGAGGGGTTCGGTCGGAGTTGTGCAGTCGATGAGTTCATGGGGTTTGTAGAGCGCACGAGTACGGTATGCTGTGTCCCCTGCGATGGAGAGGGTGTTCTTGGGCTCTATCTACTCGACACAGATAGAGAGAATATTCCGCAGGCGGCGAGAGGATTAATAGAGCGGGATCATAGCCACGACACGTTGAATGACCAGAACGGATGGGTAGATCTGATCGCTCTTACAACCACTGCACGTGATCGACTCCGTGGGCCAAGTGATGTGTGGTACATCGCGGGTGGATACGCAGTGGCGCAGGAGTATCAGCTCTCAAAGGCACTAGGTGACATAGCTCTTCGTCCGGTACCTGCAACAGATGTTGGGCCGGGTGATTACATAAGAGACACAAAGGGTGTGCTGCATCAGATTTGCCTTAATACCGCCTCCGACGTGCTATACCCCTCGTCTTGGTTGATAACTACTCGGGAGGGGAAGACGCTTTATAGAAACGATATCGATCTCTACCTAAAGACCAACCCTATCTCTTTGCAGTACAACTTACTAAGAGCACAGCACCGTGATATATCGACAAACTTGAGACAGGTGCTTTTGCCGACGACCGTTACAGATGTGGGGTCTGGCGACTTCATTCGAGATATGGATGGGGTCATACGTGAGATCGAATTTAATTCTGCTAGGAATGAACGCTTCCCCCGGGCATGGGATGTGGTAACCACAGACGGGCAGCGCTTCGATATGTTCAGCATATCGGCCTACCTAAAGTGTGAACAGTTTACCGAGGAGTGCATACGGGACCACAGTCCGCCATCACTGTATCGATGGGTAACGTGGGCTGTGTGTGAAACGGCCTGTGCTGCAGGAATATCAACCTTATGGTGTCAGGTTCGTGTAGGGCGTCAGGCGAACACGTCACGAGAGAAGCATCTGGCTGTTGGTTGGGAGTCGACCGATCTAGTCTTTACTACAGGGGAGCGCGAGTATGAGATCCTGCGGCTCAACCCTTATAAGATACTTACCGGGCTCTCGGATGGTGCTTTAGCGAAGCTCAGACAGCAGCAATTTGAGTATCCATCGGAGTATGCAAGGCTGCGTGCCCTTGCCAGCGAAGTTTGGTCAACGCAGTTAGGGACTTCACCGGGTAAGGATTTTTCAGAGATCTTTAAACAAAGATTTCCCGGATGCACTATCTCTCACTCTACAGATTTGCTCGGGCGTCTCCGTGTAACCGTTAATCCCGCATCTGAACAACCGGCGTACTTTCAACAAGAGCTTGCTGGATACGACTTGTGGAGAGTTCAGAGGCAACCCTGCTACTCTCTATCGCTCGATCACCCGCTTCGTTCGTTAGAGCAGACGATAGCGATAGATCCGGAAGAGCTGTGTAGTCGTCATCTGCGGCGCTGAGTAATATGGTAGTCTGGTGCAACGCATTTCGGCTGTAACAGTTCAAAAACCTACCGTAAGTATATGATGAGTAGAGAGAATCGCAGGCTCATTCAGGAGAGTCGCCGTGACCGCTAGTTATGTGGGGCCGCAAAAGAATTTCGCTAGCTACAACCGTTGCTGTATACTCCGTCTATTTTCTTCCGTCTCAAAAATTCTCGTAACTTTATGTCATTACAACCAGGATATCCTGTCCAACCACTGAGCATCCGAGCATCTCATCAAGGAATGGGGCCAGCCACACCGAATAACGGGGAAAGTCGTGAGACAAATGTTCCTAGTTATGGCTCGCATGCCTCGGTGGAAGGAGCATCTGGTGAGACGATGAACCTCCCGTTTCTACCTGAAGGTGCACGGGTATTAAGCCACTTGCTCATCAAAGAGCTCAAGGACATTCTGCCTACAGGGAAGATCCCGCGCTGGTATAGAGACCATCACAGAATTGTTGATGAAACGACGGTAGAGGCGGGTAGGTTTCAGAAATACCAATTGGATCAACTGACCCGTATCTTTCCTCATTGGGACCTGGTCAAAAACCCCGTCAGAGTTCTCCTATCTGATAAGCCAGAGTACAACGGGTGTTACCTTAATTCAGCTCTCCCTGTAACTATTGTACTATACAAAGGATGCTTCGCTTACGGGGAGGCTACCAGCGAAGATCGGCTCTTGTGTTGTCAAAGTCATGAACTCATACACGCGCAAAGCTATACTAGAGATCCTGGGCATAAGAATAGCAAGGTAGAAGAGTTGGCTGCAGATTTGCTGCCGCTGAGGAATATCTATGAGGCAGGATTTAATCCGCTTGCTGCACGCGATGGTTTTAAAAAAAACCTCGCTCCTGGTTTATTTTCATTGTACGACTCACTTTTATCGAGCTTTGACGTGCACCCAACAATATCAACGCGGGTGTCTGGGCATGAAGCCGAGCTGGCGCGTCTTTTTTTGCAAGTTGGAGAATTAGAGCGAGAATCCACCCTGTACGATCAGCATCATCCGTTACGAGCAACCATAGATGCGATGACCCACGAGAGCCACTTTCAGGAGTATATAGCTCGAACAGTTTCACCGAATGACGATTTTGCATCAAAGATAGAGAGTGTTCAGCAGTACCTTACAGATTGTACGGTACTGCACGTTGAACTGTGCAACCAAATAGCTAGATTTCTTATCGGTAGTGCTTCTCCACATTCTTCCCCGCCTCTAGAGGTTATCGATCGACTCTTTGAAGAGGTAGTGAGGTGGATTCAGCTTGGATACATCGGAGAAGGAATGCAGTTGTGTAAGGTTCTAAGTTGCATTGAGAGCCCGATCGCAGATGAGAAGAGGATTACGCTACAGGCTGAGCTTGACCTACCCTCTGGCCGCCCACTTGGAAAATTTCGACCAATCGCGAAGATAGTTGACCAGTTTATCAGGAGTGAAACAAGGGATGAATCCCTGCTGTTAGCTAAACAGCTTCTTGATTTGATTGATGACCTTCCTTATTTTGATCATGCTTACAGTGGAATCTTTTCTAAAGATGTAGAGGTAAATGAGGGACAGGGGTACCCATGTGTGCAACGCGACCCTGTACAGTTTGTTGCCGATTCATGGGACTGGCCCCGATATGTACTTCGGGGTGCACTTGGGGCTGATTTTGAATTTGATTTTGATAGGCTGAAATGTAACTCCGACACTGTTGTATTGCCCTGGGTCAACCTCGCCCAATGGTGCAAAGAGGGATCGCAAGAGGAGATTGAATTGCTTAGTTCAGCAGCACTTGAGTGTGGATTAATTGATCCGATTATTCCTTATCCCCTCAGCTATGCAGTGTGGGAGAGGATCTTACTAAGGAGGGGTTCTGTTGCGGGCGTGGCTGTGAGTATTGAAGTTATGAACAACGGTTCTTCGGTTCACTTCGATAAGCAAGTAAGACTCGTTGATATAACAGATTCCCATAGGTATTATTCTAGCTGTGAAAATCTAGCGATAAATGCAGTAGTGGATCTCGCACGTGCGCATGTGCCGCAAAAATCTCTTTTTTCGGGGCCCATAGCACGTTTATCATCCGTGGAGGGTGCGCTCACTCTGCTCTGGATGAAACATCAACGCACTCTGATCTCTAAGCTGCTCGATCGTAATGAGCGCTCTCCGACTAGTAGAGCGAGAAGCCGGATTGCACAGTTTTCGGGGACAGCTCTTACTGAGGAGATTTTGATAGACAGTGTTGCCGAGTATAATTCTACTGCCGAGCACGTATTTCCATCTTCCCTGGTAAAGGGTCGCGGGAGTAATGACTGGCGGGCCATACTGCTCGCAAATCTTGAATACTTTACCTATGACTCTACACAAGTCCAGATCTTCATAGATCACGTTGACCAGATTTTGCCGAAAGGTGTGAACAATCGGAAAGAGCAGATTTCGGCACTATTTCGAGCGCTAGCAGGGATTGGTGACGCTGCCGATGTTATTTCAATCGATCCACTCGCAGGAGCGAGAGAATCTTCCCTTGCTAATCCCACCATGATGTTTCCTTGGGGAAATAGCGCAAAAGATTATCGGCTTACTCTTTTCTCGTGGGTTGTAAGCCTCGCAGGCGCTGCGGAGCCAACTGCACTTAGAGATCTTTTAGGTAGGTGCTTTCAATTTGAAGAGTGGTATGGAGTTCGTATTCCAGCTCAAAAACGTAAGGGTGTATACTTCAGAGATTTACAGCAACTTTTTAATTGTGCTTTTCCGCATGGAAATGCCTATCATGCTGCGGTTGCGTCTAAAGATATTCCTGGGCTTGCACAAAGTCTTCGTGAGCTGCCCAAAGCGAATCCTAATAGCTCCTCAGATAGAGAAGCTAAACGAGACTATGCCTTATTACAGATGGCCGTCTTTTGTAAGCTACATACTTTTCTCTCTCAGAAAACGACTCTGCTGCGAGCACCAACAATTAGTGCGAAAGATTACCTCACAGTCCTCCACTTCCTGCCGGAGCGGTGCTTCAATATTGGCGTGGCGTCGCTTCCAAACCAATTGGCCAAGAGAGTTAGGCGAACTGATAAACTTTCTCTGCCCGAGCTGGTTGAGGTTTGGTGTCTAACTCATGACTCTCTAGTGGGGGATCCGACAGAATATTACCAAGAGTTGAGAAAGCTTATCGGCTGCATAGAGCTTCTTCCAGACAATGCTACGCGAACGGCACATTACTTTCAACTTCTCTCTCGACAGAAGCGTTTAATCATCGATTTGGATCTCAATCTCAGATTGACTAACCTTTGGGTTGATAGCGTCGCCCAGGCATGGGGCAGAGATGATGGCAGTACTGACTATACAGACCGTGCTGCCGATCTTGTCGAGCGTGTGAAGGGGTGTTTTCATCCTATCGATAGAATGCGATGTCTTGACGCGCTTGCGGTAAAAGTCGTCGCATCTGAGGAAACTACCCGGATACTAGCCGAAGGAGTTTCTACTCTTTCAAACCACGAGATTAGATCTGTGTGCCAGGGTACTCCACTGTTTGACGTTGTGCTCAATCAGGTGCGGTATTCAGACAGCTTGAGGAGAGTACTTCTTGAGTATCTCTGCCGAAATGAGGTTTCACTCTCTTACTGCCTAAAGTTAGCCCGAGCTCTTGAGAAGGGAGTGAAGCGACGTTTTCTTGAGGACTCTCTGCCACCCCTTGATCTAAAAACTCAAGCGAAGCAGCTTCAACTACTCCACCGCACGTTACTCTCTCTTCCTGAGGAGTTTAAGTTGCTCCCGATTCGAGAGTTACTCTGGCCTGCAAGTGACAACACCTTTTTAGACCAATTGATCGTCTTCGATAAAGCCTCAGAGTTGCTCTTTCCTGGGAATGATAAAGATGCAGAGTATGCAAAAAGCAAGGTTAAGCGTTATATTCGGCAGCTTCCTGATTATGTGCAGCCCTATGCATTGAGTGCTGTAGTTTTAGCAGCGCACAGGCGCCCAGGTTCGCAGCAATCTGTCGGGCACTCTATCGTTAAGCTCATAAACGAATTAGGCGGAGCAGCTGAAGCAAGTGTTGCTCAGAAGGCGCAAGGGCACCCACGTACACCCTGGGAAATGCGAAAGGCTTTAGCGCAGACAAAGACTCGGTTCTCTCCCCCGTCCCGTAAGGAACAGTGGAAAGCGATTAGAAAGAACGTTCCCGATGAGATAATGCGACGGATCAAGTCGATTCCAGAGATGATTGGATCTGGAAAACTTTACCTGGCCTTCCGTGTGGAGTGGCAGGAAGATGATAGCCACCCCATCGAGACGAAGGTTCTCTCTGTTCTTCGGCCATACTCGGTTTCAAGGGCAAAGACCGGCTTTAAGTACCTACTCGGAGCTTTTAGAAGCGATGACGAGTCTCTTAATGATCGGACGATCAGCATGATCGTTGAAAGTGCAATTCCATCCCTCGAGATTGAGGTTTCAAGTCAGAGGGCTCTTGAGATGAACGCAGGTAGCTATTCTGCATACGGAGCAACTACAGTATCGGTGTATGGACACACAATTAAAATTACACCTTATGAGATCTGCGCAGCAGGTAGTGGATGTTTTGTATCTTCATATGTTCCGGGGGTACACTTGATTGACCTCCCTGCTAGAAGAAAAAGTGAAAGAATTACGCGTCGAGCGGCGTACATCGCTTCGTTAGTGGGGAATTTGACATCGCTATTGGGATCTGGTCCATCAGAACAAGACCGTCATTTAGGAAATGAGAAGTTTGATGGTGAGAATCTGCACCTCTTAGATCTGTGGGGACTACTCGCTCCTGCAACACCCACAGCAGCCTCTCTCGAGCTGGTTCGAGCCCTGGCTCGCTCCGTCGCCAGAGGCCCACTCTTTGGGGACCGTGGCAGCATCATTGCGGAACACTTATTGGGGGTAGCAATTGAAAGACCTGAACTAGCTCCCTACATGGGCAGGCTGCAGGAGGGAGTGCTGGCGCTAGGTGATAAAGTTCCTGCCCTACAAGGGCACGAATTGTTGTGGGTACTTGACCTTGTTTGTAGGAATGTAAGCGCTGAACACTACGATACGTGGGTTAGTGAGTTACGAACAACCTGGAAAGGTCGGCTTGTTGCGAAGTTTCTCAGTGCAACTCGGAATCCAATTGGAGTATCGAGAATTGCCGCTACGATAGAGTAGAGCAATATTCGTGGAGAGCGACAGTATTCTCGGGAAGAGGCTACCGCCCCCCTTCGGGATAGTTTTTAGAAGCTGGAGCTTTCGCTCCACGGACAGACTGAAAAAACCAAATAAATAGAGTGTTTGTTAGGAATTGCAGGTTCCCTTACCCCAAAAAGATCGTCATCCCGTGACGATGACGAGGTTTTGGCCTTCTCCCTAACTTGCCCTCGGTTTTGCCCTGAAGTGCGCTTCACTCGGCTTGCACCCGTACAGTCGGTGAATCCGAAATACTGAGGAGTCACGCCGCAAGCGGCTCGAGATTAGAGTAGGTCCCTTTTCTCATGCTTACCCCGAAGGCGGTGGAATTAAGGAGCGGAGCCACTTTAGATGACGATGAGCTGTGTAGCCGTCATCTGCGGCGCTGAGGAATCTCGGAATAACTCTCCCGTGAATAGTGCGTGTAAGGGAATGAGGGCTCGCGGCGATTGAGGGTAGTGGATGGTATAAGAGATGTGTGAAAAGCTGTCTCAGGGTGAAGAGAAGCTGGTAAGCCTGGTGGTTAGAGCGGCAAGGATGTGCCAAGCTAGGAGCTGTGAATATGGAAACAGTTTTCGTTTGTATGGTTCCCCATGATGCAGTATCGGGCTTGATTTGATGAGTCCATTCCTGCTCTCTCAGATCCTGGTGGGCGTCGCGTTTATTTGCGATCTTGTGTCGTTTCAGTTTCGCGACCGAAGATCGATCTTGGCGTGCCTAATCGCGGCAACTAGTTTGTTGGCGGCGCATTATTTTTTGCTTGATAACCCGAGCGCGGGGTTCCTGATGCTGGTGGGGGTACTACGTTTTTCTGTGGCCTACTTCAGTAAAGACCCTCGCTGGATATGGGTGTTTGTCGGTATTGCGCTGTGCGTACTGCTCGCGACGTATCAAACGCTGGTGAATGGGCTCGCCTTCGTGGCTTTAGTGCTCGTTTCTATCGCCAGTTTCCAGGCAACTGACAAAAAGCTTCGAGTGTGGATGATGTCAGGGACGAGCGTGTGGTTGCTCCACAACATTCTGATAGGCTCACCGGCAGCCGTCATTCTCGAAGCTTTTCTCCTTGGGAGTAATCTTACGGGGTATTGGAGATACTACCTTAAGAAGGCTAGATAAAATCGGCTATTGCTACGTTTAACTTTTAGTAATGTAGAGCGAAGACCTTGCCAGGTTTGCAGGCAAGGTCTTTTGCACAGCACTATGGACATAGCGCCGACGCCCTCGTTCCCGTTGAGCTAGGAAAAGCATCTGCTCGACATGCGAACTCATCCAGGATAGGTTTATGTGCAGATATGGCTAATAAAGACGCATACGCGGTATGAATACTCCACGATTGCTTTCATCTGGGTTAGTAGACGTTACATGTGGTGTCGATGTCACGATCGTACAGCCAGTCAATCTGTACGGGTGTACCATAGGAGATAACACCTTTATCGGGCCATTCGTTGAGATTCAGAGAGGGGTAACGATCGGACGCTCATGTAAGATCCAATCACACGCTTTTATCTGCGAACTGGTATCAATCGGTGACAACTGTTTTGTTTCGCACGGAGCGATGTTCATCAATGACCTCTTTCAAACCGGAGGGCCTGCAGGGGGGAAAAAGGAGCTGTGGCGAGGTACGCAGATTGGGAATCGTGTCTCAATCGGTACAAATGCAACTATCCTCCCCGTGAGTATTTGTGATGATGTCGTGATCGGTGCGGGTAGTGTTGTTACCAAAGATATTACGGTATCGGGAGTATACGCTGGAAATCCCGCGAAGTTCCTAAGGGCCTTCGCTAGGACCACCTAGTAGCTCCGCAGAGACTGCTTGCCCAGCTATCGCAGGCCCTTTCGCACTAAAGCCTCAATGTGTGGCTGCATCAGTGTTTCGAGCGCCTGTCGTGCCTCTCCGGCACCGGCGTGGAATCGTAGTCGGTGAAGGAGTACGTAGGGAGCCATCGTTCGAAGATCGTCCTCGCTCGCGAAATCGCGGCCGTTCACGAGCGCCCAGGCTTTGACTGCTGTTTGTAACATCAGGGCTGCGCGGGTCGAGGCGCCAAATTGAATGAGGGGGTTTCCGCGTGTTGATTGCGTGATCTCTACGATAGTTGTGCGTAGGTTTGGAGAGATATGCACCGCGTCGCAGGCGCGGCGCGCAGCGAGAACGTCGCTGCGTGTGCAGACCGGACTGATAGAGGTTGAGCCCTCCCGAATGGCGGAGTGCTGCTCAAGGATCTCGCATTCGGTCTTCGCATCAACGTAGGCCATCGGGATCTTCAGTAGAAATCGGTCGAGTTGTACCTGAGGGAGCGGGTAGGTGCCTGCGATATCGAGAGGATTTTGGGTGCCGAGAACAAAAAAGAGATCATCGAGTGGACGGGTCACGTTATCCATGGTGACCTGCTTTTCAGCCATACACTCGAGAAAAGCGGCCTGAACTTTTGGGCCGGTTCGGTTTATCTCATCAGCCAGCACAACGTGTGCGAAGACCGGTCCGTGCATAAAGTGAAATTGTCCTGTCTTTGGATCAAAAACATTAACCCCTAACACATCTCCGGGTAGCATATCGGGGGTAAATTGGATTCGCCGAAATGCTACGATCGGGTCGCTTGCAGGAGATGGAAATCGGGTTCGTCCCGCCTCGTCAGGCGCGATTAAGCGACCGAGTGTTTTTGAGAGGGTGGTTTTGCCTGAGCCTGGATAATCCTCAAGGAGTACATGCCCGTCTGCCACCAGAGCAGCTACTACGAGCTTGATGGTGTCGTCCCTACCGCGGATGACTTTTTGGAGGGAAGAGCACAGTCGGTGTACTGTGTCGCATGCTGCCTTAAACTCCTCAGGTGTTGCCGCCATTTTGTATCTCCTGTCTAAACAAGGTGTCAGAAAGTTTATTAACTGCTTCGTTGGGATCGCTTGCCTCTACCGAGCGATTCTGTACGGTGTTGTTAGGGCATGAGAAATTCAAAGTGTAGCTGCCTTTCTCAGCTTCTACGCTGCCAACTAGCAGGCATACGTTACTGCGAGCAGCGGTTTCGAGAAAGGGTCCCCGTGTAAGAGAGCGCATGAGAGATCTGTCTGCGGAGCTGGTGTCGATCGCGACCGGAAGTTTAAAGCCATAGTTACGCAACTCTGCAGGGGCAGTGTAGAAGATCCTGTATGCCAGATCTCGATACGCATCTGATGCTGTGTCAAGCGATAGCATCCTTCGTAACAAGACGTGAGTCTTTAGAAGATCGTCCGTTTTGGGACGGGCTCGTTGTGCTACCGAATCGAGCAGGGTGTTGGCTTCCCTCGAGGAGAACCATCCTAAGCGAGCTTCGGCCTCGAATGCGTCATAGTAGGTCGCTGCTCCCGGGCGTTTGTCGTGCTCCCTCTGGTGTCTCAAGCGCCGCTCGAGGCTACCTTGTGAGAGGCCCGCTAACACCTCGCCAAAGGTTGGATATTCGAGCAGGCTGTCGGTGTTGCGAATAATTAAATCCTCTATGTCATGTAGTTCGCTCACGAGCATCTGCCGAGCACGCCGGAGTAGCCACCATGATCGTACACTGTTCGCTGAGATATCTTTTTTAATCGAGAGCCATTCGGACCACGAGAGCGGGCGATGGCTGCGGAGGATGTTGTTCTTTCGATCGAGGGCTTGAGCAAGCGAGATCGTTGCTCCGACAATAAGGTCATTTTGATTGGTTCCGATCTTCCCAAACCATTGAGTACCTTCGAGCGCACTCTCAAGGCGCCGGATGGCGCGGTCTATATTCCCGGTGTGGAGATCAATTCGGCCTCTTGCGAGGCTTACGAGTGCTGCATGCTCCTCGTTGTTTCGCAGCGGAAACTGAGCAACGCAGCGTGCAAACCCATCAAGGGTGGAGATAGCCGCCTCGTACCGCATCTGTTCGATATAGAGCAAGGTTAGATTGAGGGCGGGTAGGACGTGCTCGCAGCCGTCCTTGAGGCTTGTGGCGCGAAGAAACGAGGATTCGGCGGTATCTTCCTGGAATAGCTCACGATACACCTCCCCTACGTTGTTGAGCGGAGTGGCTGGTTGGCCTGACGAGCCCATTGAAAACTCGGCAGCGATCGCTTTCTTGAAAACATCGATTGACTCCTGTGGTTGATCGTTCATCGAGAGGAGGATGCCAAGCATGTTAAGGGTGCGACCCGGTTCGGCTCCAGACAGAAGACCGAGGCGTGCCACCCCGATCGCCTCCTTGATCTTTCCGAGCTTCATCAAGATCCAGGCGCGTGATCCCGGGTACCACTCGCTGTAATATCCAAGGGCGCTGTAACGGTCCAAGGCCTCGAGAGCACCTTGGTAGTTATCGAGGTTCAGTCTGATCTGACTGAGGTAGTAAAGGATGTTTCCATGCTGATACTGAAGATCTCTTTGACTGTACGGCGGAGGCCCCAACTTCTTCTCGAAGAGCTCTTCGGCTCGCTTTATATATTTCATCGCTAAGCGGTAATGGCCGACATGTACCAGATAATAACTCGATAGCATCAGGTGAATCCGGTAATCGTCTGGCGCTTTCTTGAGAGCTTTTAGTAGTTTTGTGCGTGCATCGAGCAGGTGCTCCGTTTCGAGGAGCAGGGTCCCCTCTCTGAGAAGATCATCGGCAGACTTATTGCTGTCGTCTTGTGAGCCGGTCAGCTCTTCTGCTCCCCAGATGTCAAAAGGATCAAAGGGATCCAGGATCTGTGCGTCCCCTTCAGAGGTGGCTGGTTGGGCTTCGAGTAGACGTGCCCCCGAGAGAGTCAGGGTACATAGCGCCGTAAGTGTAAGAAGAGCTCGCTTTACCACGTGCGTCCCCCAAACAACGAAAGAACTGAGGAGGGGTTAAACAGTGCTATCAGACGTCTCCAACGAGGGTAGCTTCGGATCGATACGAGCCCTTGGCTCATAGCCTGAGAGACCCCCTGAAGTGATATATTCTTACTGGGTTCCTTCGCGTAGGCGTTAGAGATAACCAGAGAGGTTATCTCTTCGAGTCCTCCGAGAGGAACTCGCGCCGCGAATTCTGAGCGGGTTTCTCCATATGAGCGTGAGATGCCGAGATCCTGCAGGCGTGCAGCGAGGGCACGATATCCCCAGCGGAGCTTCGCTCGCGTCCCTAGGGGTAACATCCAACCATACATCAGTCCTATCTTGAGCAGCACGAAAGCGGCGAGAGAAAGATAGAGGACCAGGGACAGATGCTTGCTCTCCGGCAGCCAGAGTTCGTCGGGATCTACCATACCGGCTTCGTCTTTTACCGACTCTGGAGGTAATATCTCCTCGCCTGGTTCGAGTATGCCCATCAGCTCTTCGAGTAGTTTGGCGTCAACCTGCGTATCTGCATGGCTCTCGACCTGATCGGGTTGTACGTCAAATGGTACCCAGCCGATACTTGAAATGTAGGCCTCTGCCCAGGCGTGGCGGTCGCTCATACGCAGGAGGACGTGACCATCTTTAGCTTGGCTGAGATCAGTAAGATATCCTGTGGCGATCCGTGCTGGGATACCGAGCGACCGCGCCATGTAGACGATCGCATGCGCGAAGTGTACACAGTACCCGCGGTGATCGCCGAACAGGAATGGTGCAACGGGATCCTCGTTCTGTTGAACGGTGTGGTTGGGGGTGAGTGTATAGATCGCTGTCCTTGAGAGGTGGTCTGCTAACGAGCGCATCTGCTCAACGGGCGCGGTGGTATCTTTAGTGATCTCTGCGGCTAGGTTGGCATAGCGTTTATCTGGATGCTGAACGAGGTAGTGCTGTTTGACCTCGTCTGACCAACGAGGATCTCCGACGGCCAGCGTCGATATCTCGCTCGGTTTGAATCCAGGTCCGATGGAGTATGCTCGATATGTGCTCCTAAAACGCCCAGGTTTTGGGTTTTTGAGCTGCACTATCGATACCGGATAGTCGAGGGCAAATGCGTTGTCGTGGTCAGCGAGTAGGTAGAAGGACTGCACGACAGGGGTTCGTGAGATGAGGTCGGCATCCTCTTTGCCCGTGAAGGCTTCCTGCGGCTTAATCGACGGAAGGTCCGTATCGTAGGCGCGACCGGCAAAAACCATCTCGCGGCCGTTGAATGCCGACAGAGCGCTCTCTCTCAGGTAAAGCATCGGAGAGAATGGGTTGTCGGCGTAGTCGCCTTCGAGGCGAACGAGGCCGGCTGGTTGGTTGGTGCTCCCGAGAGCCGACTGGAAGCTTAAGGGGCTCACGCCTTGCTCGCTTCCCATCCCGACGCCGTTCGCCACACGAGCGAGCATGATTTGATTGAAGTGATCGTAGACTACCTTCTGAATCAGGAATACCAGGCCGCCTTGCATTAGGAGCACAAGGGTTGTGAGAACCCAGGTTTTAGAAGATGAAGCTCTCTGTATCTCAACACGATCTACGTGAGGACGAGTCGCACGCGCTGCGATGAACAGGTAGCATACTGCGGCTAGAAGTAGTGCAGACCCCACGATAAGCAGCATCGTAAGGTGATTTACATGGAGCCGCCAGGCAAGGGAGTTTATCAACTTGGGGCGGTCGAGGTGAAAGTTGCGATGAGCTGAAAAGATCAGTACAGCGCTGCTGATGAAGACCAGTATTTCAAAGGTGACCGCAAATCGAATGCGCCAGAAAAACCATGTTGCCACCGAAGTGAAAGCGAAAACGATCAGGCAAGTTGAAACATGGAGCCTGATTACATCGGTTGAAAAAAAGGTGTTGAGAAGGTCTGGGGCGAACTGGTCGACAGCCCAGAAAAGGACTGCAAAAATGAGCCATACAAGTGATAAGAGTCCGAAGAATCCAAACGAATTAAGCCTTGAGCGAGCAAGTAGCGAGGCAGCAACCACTCCTGCGATTGCTGAGAGTGTGGTGTATATCACAGCGGTTCCGAGCGGTACGATCGTATTGAGGGCGATCAAGGTCAGGGTAAACCACAGCGCGCGAAACGCGACGACCGTACCAAAAAATGGAATCTTGCGAGAGGCGGTTGCGAGGGTACTCACACAAAAACCTCCCACTGCTTACTCAGGCACCCAGAGAGGAATCTGTGGTAGGCCTCGTTAGAGTGCGAGAACGTGCTCGTCGGGTCAGGAATGGTAAACCACTGCTTGAGAAATGTCTGCTTAGACCGCGCGTGAGGCGCCCTGGAAATGGAGGGAGGGGTCAGGCAAAACACAGGGGTAATCCCCTGAGAGGCGAGCCATGCTGCAAGGTTTGAGATCTTCTGAGCCTCAACGTCGTCATTGAGGCGGTCGCCCGAGCAAAATATAAGTAGCTTTCCGATCGTGATACCTTGTGCAGTTTTACGGCAATGATCGAGGAGTGCCACGGCATCAGCATGCAGCTGCTCCGGTGCGTGATGAGCGGACTCCCACACCGTTTCGATGAGCAGGCTTCTGCTCGCGTCAGGGGTGCGGGCAGGGGTCGCATCTCGCCCCCCTTGGCAACCCACGACCACGTCGAGCTTAAGTTCGTCGAGGGATCGGACGTATGCGAGGGTACGAGAGCACAGATCGTCGTCCGAAGGTCTCGCAAGAACGAGGATCACTACGTATCCCTCCGGTGTCATCGAGGCTTCGGGGTGTCGTGACAGCAGCTCCCCGCGCTTCGCGAAGGCCTTCCACACGATCCTTTTGACGCCATCAGAGGGGTGATACGCCTTGATATCGAAGGGGTCGCCTTGGCGATTGAGGGTATCGATTACGAGATCTCCCGGTCGTTGTGCGGAGCTCAGTATCGGGAGATCTGTTTCGGTAGCAACCGGTGGCGCGACGATGATTGAGCACTCCTGGTTATAACGCCAGGAATACTGCGCCATTCCGGCTATGTCTCCGAGCTGGCAGCGAATTGCTTGCACAGACCACGTGCCTCGATGAGGGAACACTACATCGATGTGCACCCTCCTATCACTAGGCGAGGCACCAACGAGCCGTACAACGAGTGGAGTAGGAAGGGGATGATCAAACTCTACTGAGAGATCAAGATGAGTAAGCGGAAGAACCCGCAGGGCAGGGAGGCGCAGCACTATGCGCGTCGGGGTTCCGGATACGATGTTGTCCTGGGGAGGGAGAACCTCAAGGCTAACTCGTCGCGCCAGAATAGCTCCCTGGGTTACGACTAATAAAACGATAGTTGTGATAAGAGTAAGAGAGCCGTACGTTAACCCCGCAGAGACGATATCTGAGCTGGTATTGACCGGACCAACGAGTAGGTACAGCAAGCAACACAATATAAGAACACAGCGCAAGTTGAGTGGGCCAAGTCCCTGGAATCGAGGGGGCCTGTGGATAAGTCCTGATATGCTGCCCGCTATGCGCCGAAAGCCCATGAATTTATCTAAAATAAATCAATATAATATATCTGTTTTCCACAGTATGCATGGGGTGTTGGTTTTTGTGGATAACTTTCCCCTCAGGCAATACCGCAACGAAACAACGATGGACAACGGCCCCATTAGGATGGAGTTTCTGCCTACGAGGCTTCTGCTCTATACTACGGGTTCCTGCTCCGAGCGTGTTTCCTAGTTGCTTCGTTCCGTAGACAGGTAGCGTATCAATCACTATGGGCGAGCGAAAGGAGCAAGACGAAATCACAGAGATCTTCTCGCGAGCAGATCGGTGGGTGTCGATCCCCGATGATCTCTACGTCAAAGTGGGTGGGGCCCTCAACTGCATCAACGAAAGTTTGGAATCCGAGTACGGTGGCTGCTTAGTGGGGTTTCCTGTGGTGCCCTCAGTGCGTGATTCTGTGGCGCTGACCCACACCGTGCTCGGGCGCCTCCCCAAAAGTCTCCTTCAGGCACTCGAACTCGAAAGGCTCCTCATCCCGCTGATCGGTCGAAACCTCATTCCGTCCTGTCCTGTGTGTCGCGGCGTTGCAGAGAGGCCGGTTACGATGTCGGACTACCAGCTACCTTCGGATGGCTTTATCGCGCTCGTGATTAGAGATGAAGAGGTAGAGATACCGCTCGTCGAACGGTGTCAACTTTTAGGGCTAGAGCGCGCGTATGTGCAGGGGCGTATCGTTCGATGCGAGGGGCTGAGTGCAGAAGACGGAGAGCCTGTGTTGCGCCTCTTCTCTGTCGAGCGAGCAGCACATGAGTATGCGACGATAACCGATTGGTTTGCGCGGGGGGGGGGCTCCCTCGTCCTGGTCCATCTAGCAAAACGAGAGTCTCAGGGGTGCGAGCTAGGTATTTTATCGGGAACCTGGCGATGCTCGACGTGTGCTACAGATGTTGCGCCGCTGTCGATTTCAGACATCTACGAGGCTCAGCCGTGTGGGCGATGCAGAGGAGAGGGGTGGTTATGCTCGGATAATGATCGGTTGCTTGCGTGCGATAGTTGCGAGGGGTTCGGTTCGTGTGTGGCGGTTACTGAAGCCCGGCTCGGACCAGTTCAGCTCCGTCACGGGGCTACCCTCACAGCTGAGGATCTCCTGAATTCAGACCTTAAACTCTTGCAGGAGGAGTCGCAGGTGTTTCAGGTGTTGTGTGCAGTGGGACTTGGGCGATATCCCCTTGGTGCTCCGCTCGGATCGTTGTCGTCAGTGGATCGCATGTTGTTAGCCTTTGCGAGCGCGCGGATCTCGAAGATCTCAGGGTTAATTTTTGCCGTTGATGCCCCTGCGGTTGGTTCATTCGGGGCTGGATTGCGGTCTATTCCTCGCGAGGGCCCCGACGAGCCGGCGTTGGTGTTATACGAGCCCTCTGGCGAGGCGCCGATGAGGACCCTTCCGCACGCAATCGACCGCGGATGCGTCGAACTGCGTGATGTATGCATCGGTCCATTAGAGGAGGATCAGCTTTCGTTTCCCGTCGGAGCCGCTTCTCTCGTGCAAGCGTCTGCGAGTTCGTTAGGAACTGTCCTGTTCCAAGAGATTCAGCGCCGCTTCGCGCAACGACGCAAGCTTAGTCAGGTCTGCAACTTTGGCGATATCAACCGGTGTGAGTTGGTCGATTGTAGCGATATCAGCGCGATGCCTCTCCTTGCGGTTCTCGGGCTTGAAGGGGAGCTTGCGCGGGAACTTGCGCGCTCGCGACAGGCACAAGAGCTAGGATTCTCAGCTCATGAGCTCGACTTATCGAAGGGTGAGAATCGGTGTCGGGAGTGTCTTGCGCAGGGGAGGTCCTTTGGGAGGGAGCTTTGTCAAACGTGTCGAGGTGCGCTCTATGGTTGGCGCCTTATGCACCTGCCGATCGGCTCGTATATGCTAAAAGACATTATGGTGGGGTCTCTGGATGAGGCTCTCAAGGCGCTCTGGGCGAATGATAGTGCGGAGGCTGTGCTCTCGCGAGTGCCGAGTGAGATGCGATCCCGCCTCTCTCTGGCAACGTTGTCCAGCGAGATTCCGCCAGCAGAGCTTCGTTTCTTGAGAGCGTGTGGGGCGCTTGCTCGCGTGTCGATGTCGATGGTGAGATCGCCGAAAAAGGTGGCTCAAAGAGGTAGCCGGTCTCTGCTCCTTCTCCAAGACGCCTTTGCTACGAGTCTAAGGTATCAAGAGGTTGTGCTAGATTTAATGAGTGACGCTCTGCAGGCTGGAGCTACGATAGTGTGCAGCGAGGCACCCCCAGGCCTCGAAACCTGTTTCAGCTCTGTGCTATGCTTCGCTGAATTGCGGGTTGACCCGAAAGAGAGGCTCAGGAGCCGTTTTCTGGATAGGCGACTCAGTCGCTGGATGAAGTCCGTTTGAGATCGCGAACGTAGAAAGGAAAGAGGGGACGCTACGTGGTGGCCCCTGGTTGTGGTGACGTGATGAAGATGAAGCTCGAAAGGAAGATGAATCGTCAGGAGTTGAGGGAGCTCTTGTACCGAAGGCGCTATGTCGTCCCGAACGCTGTGACCGTCGGTAATATGTTCTGTGGTTTTTTGGCGATTATGTATGCGTCTGCTGATCGTTTCGACAAAGCGGTGGTCGCTGTTCTAATAGCGATCCTGTTGGACGGGCTCGATGGTAGGGTTGCTCGTAGGCTCAATGCTACTTCTAAATTTGGCATTGAATTCGATTCCTTCTCAGATGTGGTATCCTTCGGCCTCGCTCCGGCTGTGATGATGTATCACTGGGCTTTTCGATCGGTTGCTGACGAGTTTGGTGTCTTGGTTACATTTTTCTACGCGCTGTGTGCAGCGAGCAGACTCGCGCGATTTAATATTTCGGCAGAGAACCTTAAGAGCTTCTCGGGATTGCCAACTCCTGGAGCCGCCGTGTTTGTGGTGGCCGTGATCAACGCTGCACCGTATCAGCAGGGCTCCTATGTAGCTGCACTGGTTGGGGCAGTCACGATGATTACGATCGGATACCTTATGGTGTCGACGATTGAATTCTTCAGTATCAAACAGTTTAAGCTCGCAGGGGTGAAGTTTCGCGCTCGCATACTGCTGGGCCTCTTAATCGCGCTCATGTGGTACCATCCCAAGTTGGGGTTGCTCGTGCTCGCGGCGGCGTACGCAGGCAGCGGTCCATATCTTAACGCGCGAGCTAGGCTTCCGGTGTGGCTTGGTGGTAAGGCGCTCGTAGGGCGATGAATCAACACGACGCCGGAGCAATTTCGGCCGCAAAGTGTAGGGAGCTGCTCGGGCTACAGGAGCTGAGTTTTAATCATCTGCAGCCGTGGTTCCCAAGCCCAGAGGAGCTTGCTCAGGCGGTGGAGGAGCTCTCTTCAATTGTTTCACCACGAGGCCTATCCGCGGATGATATCGAAGTAATCGCTCAGCTGGCGGAATATCTCGACCTCACCGGTGGCTCTGGTCAGGTTGTTGAGCACGCGTGCTGGCCTCAACTCTGGATCCTTCATCGATCTCGGATGTGGCAGCGGTGCGGTTATGCTCACGGTAGCACTACTCACTCATTTCGATGTGTCGGGCATAGAGATAGAGAGGTATTGGTGCGATATCGGTACTGAACGGGCACGAATGATCAACAGGAGTGATATTACGTTTCGTCACGAGGATCTCCTCGAGAGTAGCTTTTCGGGCTCGTCAGTCCTTTTTGTTTACAGTCCATTTAAGGCCTCAGGGCATCTCCTGCCGATGTTTGTGCAGCGCCTGGTCGAGCAGACAAATAATTCTGACACCGAGGTATGGGTGGCGAGTTATGCCGGTTTACAGCAGTCGATTCGGCAATCGTCATCGTTTTCTCTGTTGTACGAGTGCGGTGGGCTGGAAGTGTACAGGAATGTCACGTTCAGCTTAGGCAGCAGGCTTGACCGTATAGATGTTGATCGGTAGAAGGTTTAGCCATACCCGCTCACGGTGGAGATGGCTGAGGCTACCTGACTCCTTCATGAATCCATTTACCTGAGCGATGCGATCCCTGTTCTCTCTCGGAGAGATCTTCTCGTTTAGTTTTCGCATTCCGATGTACTCATAGTACGTCATCAAGGTGTTAGGCGTACTGATCTTCCTGAGCTTGGCGAATATCGCCTGAACGGTTTCTAGATCGAAGTTAACAAAAGGAAGCGCACATACGATGATATCGTAGACCGTGTCCTCCGGTAGGTCCTGCGCTGCTCCTTCGAAGAAAAAAACCTGGTGCCGTCGACTTTGATACTCCGGACATCCTTCGAGCTTCTCCTTGAGGGCTTTCATGAAGCGAGGGTTGATCTCACAGATAGTGAGGCGGTCGCCCTCCTTAAGCTCATTCATGATCGGCATCGTCACCGAGCCTGTGCCTGGCCCAAGCTCCAAGACGTTCTTGGGTGAGCGACCTGGTTGTCGTAGGGGGTTTATGAGCGCTTGAGCGGCCCATTTGGAGGTGGGGAAGCAGGCCCCAGTAGTCTTGAATTCAAGGAGGAATTCACGAAGAAAAACGAGGTTTTCCTTTAACATACCAACAATCCTGTCCCCGAATCCCGGGGTAACACCGTTGTTATCCACAACCACCTGGTCCAGCTATGCCAGCGTGCCTCGAGCAGTTATGGGGCATATTCGCCCAGCCGTGCTCAAGCTCGTCAAAACGAGCTTGGAGAGGGGTGAGCGACAAGCCCCCTACTGTAATGATCTTAAGCAAGTTAATCCAGACTCTGTTGCTCCTCTTTTGGTCTCCGCACGTAATTCCAATTCCCTCGAGGTGTCAGGTTGCTTGGTCCCTGAACGTTACACCCAAGATAGGTACTATCAGGGTGTCGTTCAAAAGGGACGTGACCCATCAGGTCCTTAGCATGAGGTAAGTAGCCATAAGGCTTCACACTTCCCCCTCAATCGTCCCTTAGGGAAGCGAGGCAACCTCTACTTTCTCGCTACGGGTAGGCTTTGCCTCGCTTGCTTAGGATCGGTAGGGTATCGAAAGCACTGGATAGTTTGGAGCTTGTCTGTATGCTTGTGGTCTGTGAGGTAGACCCCGGGGTGCGTCGGAGTGATCTATGAGGATTGTTATTTGGTTGGTAATCACATAGGTGGTCGAGACGTACTACCGTAAGTGTTTGACCGTTCAAAGAATTTTACGAGATGTGGGAGAAATTCATATGGATGCTCTGTCTTTGTGGGAGCGCTACAAGAGCCGCTTAGTCTTCGATGCAGCGAGTGGTTTTGCGCTCGATCTCAGTCGCTTGGATTACGATGAGGATTTTCTGCTGCGTATGGAGCCCAAGATGGCGGCGGCGTTTGAGGGTATGAAGCTCTTGGAGGCAGGGGAGATCGCCAATCCAGACGAGGGGCGTATGGTGGGGCACTATTGGCTCCGAAATCCAGCTCGGGCGCCCAACGACCAGATCCGCGAACAGATAGTCTCTACGGTCGAGCGCATTAAGATGTTCGTGAGAGACGTCCATGCCGGGGTCATAAGGTCTCCACGTGGGGCGATCTTCACCCATCTACTGGTCGTAGGGATAGGTGGCTCAGCCCTGGGCCCGCAGTTCGTGAACCAGGCTCTTGGTTCGGCGCAGGACAAGATGACGATCTCTTTCTTCGACAACACTGACCCGGATGGCATGGCTAAGGCGCTATACGCCCTGAGTAGCTTGGATTCGACGTTGGTGCTTGTGATCTCCAAATCTGGTGGAACGAAGGAGACCCGTAACGGCCAACTAATCGCCAGAGCGGCCTTCGAGGGGATGGGGTTTGATTACCGCGGCCACTTTGTAGCGGTTACGGGCGAAGGGAGCGAGCTCGACAAAACGGCTATCGCCGAGGGTTGGCTTGCACGCTTCCCGATGTGGGATTGGGTAGGAGGTCGAACGAGTGAGTTTAGTGCCGTTGGACTTCTTCCTCTGGCACTCCAGGGCTTTGATCTCGATAAGATCCTGGCGGGAGCGGCTGCCATGGATGAGCTAACACGCAGCTCTCAGATGATGCGTAACCCTGCGGCGATGATGGCGCTGGGTTGGTATCATTGCGGTTGTGGTAAAGGTCTCAAGGATATGGTGGTCCTGCCGTACAAGGACCGCTTGGAGCTCTTTAGTCGATACCTCCAGCAACTCGTGATGGAGAGCCTCGGGAAGGAGCTCGATCTCTCGGGGCGGATCGTGCATCAGGGTATCGCGGTGTACGGCAACAAAGGGTCCACCGATCAGCATGCGTATGTGCAGCAGCTCCGTGACGGCCTGAACAACTTCTTCGCCGTATTTATCGAGGTGCTCCGTGATTCCTCTCCATGTACCCGTACGAGCAATTCTCTTGGTAGTGTGCGCTTGGATGAGTTTGAGGTCGAGAAAGGGTGCCGAGCGGGGGATTTCCTGACCGGTTTTTACCTCGGTACTCGGCAGGCCTTGTACGAAAAGAAGCGAGAAAGCATCTCTGTAACGATTCCAGAGGTGAGTGAGTTTTACGTCGGAATGTTGATCGCGCTGTTTGAGCGAGCGGTGGGGTTGTATGCCTCACTGATCGACGTCAACGCTTACCATCAGCCAGGGGTGGAAGCTGGTAAGAAGGCAGCGGCGGCGGTTCTTGAGCTTCAGTCTCGTGTAGAGGGGGTTCTTCGGACGTCGAACTCACCACTCACGGTGGAAGCACTTGCCGAGGCTGCTGCAGGTAGTGCATCGATAGAGACGGTTTTCAAGGTCGTGCGACACCTCGCAGCCAACGGGCGAGTTGTGGTACAAGCTGGGGCTTCGCTCTTCGAGGATCTCTACAGTAGTCCGCACAAAGGATAGTAAGTGCATGGTCTCCGAGCTGCTCGGCTTTGCTCCGCAAGCCATTGGGCTTTACATCGTGATTGTCGTCATGGTGCTCGTTTTCGTTACGGAGCGATTGCCTGTCGACGTAACGGCGATGGGGTTTCTCCTGCTTTTACTGCTTGGCGGGTATGTCTCTGCTAGCGAGGCTTTCGCGGGATTCTCGTCGCCCGTTGTAGTGGTCATGGTGTGCACCCTGTTCGTGGTGACGGCGCTCAGGATGACCGGTGTGAGCGATGCTGCGGCGCGTTGGATTCAGAGGTACGCCGGTGACAGCGAGCGGCGAGCCATCGCGGTAGTGATGCTCGTTTCAGCCATGCTCTCGGGTTTCATGAACAATGTATCAGCAGCGGCGCTCTTGATGCCGGCTGTGGCGGTGTTGTCGCATGAAACTGATATTCCGCCGTCGCGCCTTTTTATACCGTTAGCCTTCGCGGTCAGTATGGGTGGTATGATGACCTTGATAGGAACCCCGCCCAACATCCTTGCGGCGGAGTTGTTAATGCGAAGTGGCTCGCCACCTATCTCCTTCTTCTACTTCATGCCGTATGCGGTTGTGGGTCTCGCTCTCGGAGTGGCGTTTATGTCGCTGTATGGCTATACGCTTCTGCCCGTGCGTAAGACGCAGCGCCGTACCCGGCGGATTAGTGACCTTCGTGCGCTGTATCGCTTGCAGGAGCGGCTCTTTTCAGTTCGAGTGCCGGAGAATGCCGTATGTGAAGGACGCTCGCTCTCCGAGCTTAACTTTGGCTCGCTCGTCGGTGGAGTTGTAGTCACCATTATCCGGGGGGGCCGGAAGGTCTTGTCGCCCAAAGCAGAGGAGCGTCTACACGAGCGCGACGTATTGCTCGTTCGTGGCAATACGGAGCGCTTTACGGAGATTCAGGCGCTACAGGGGCTTCGAATTGATGGTATTTCTGACGACTTGACGCAGGCTCTTGAGAGCTCGGTCCAGATCGTAAAGTTCACCATTCGAGAGGTTCACACAGAGACGCGGCTAATCATGTTGAGAGAGATCCTCCGCTCGACGGGGATCGTGCCGCTAGCGGTGCAACGTCCTGCGCAGGTTCATCCGTGGGAAACGCACCCGCCTTCCTGGTTTCTCGACTCGGTTGTTCACAAGGGTGACTCGGTGCTTGGGTGTATCGCAGGGCGGTTTTACGAGGATTCGCCCGTTATAGATATCGATTTGGAGGAGGTGGAGGCTCCTCGGGTATCGCTGCAGAGCGCTGTGTTTACGGTTACGATTGAACCGGGAGGATGGAGTGGTGCTCCCCTTCATCGCCTGGCACACGAGACTAAACTATCGATCCTCGGTTTGATAACACCAAAGGGTTCGGTTGAATGGCTCGATGTTCCGATCTTACTTCCGAGCGGAGAGACCGGCGCATCTCGTTTGACGGCTGACCACGTTTTGCGCGAGGGAGAGCGATATCTTGTAAGCGGCTCACTCGAGGAGGCTCGTAGGAAGGAGATCATCAGCGGACTCACCTTCGAGGCTGAGGCTGCCTCTTCGGAGCTCGAATCCGAAGAGGTTGGTATGGTGGAGTTGATCTTGACCCCTCGCTCCGAGTTTATCGGGCGCACCTTGGCAGATCTTCATTTTCGGGAGAAATACGACTGTCAGGTTCTCGCTCTATGGAGAGATGGTAAGCCGCATCTCTCGCTGTCATCGTCTCTTCCTCTGCTGTATGGTGATGCACTCCTTGTTCAGGGGCCGATGAAGAACATGCCCGTTCTAGCGAAGGACCCTGATTTCCTCCTGCTTTCCGAGCACCGCAGGGCCCCTCCGTTGTCTGCTAAGTCTTTCTTTGCGATAGCAGCACTCTTGATGCTTATGTTCGTTCCTCTACTCACGGGATTCCCGGTACACGAGGCGGCATTTATGTCAGCGTGCTTGGTTATCTTTTCAGGAGCTATCAGCATGGAGCAGGTGTATCGAGAGATCGATTGGAGGGTGGTCTTTCTACTCGCTCTCATGATCCCTCTCGGGCATGCAGTGGAGCGAATGATCGCTGTTGATTCGATTATGCCACTGTTGGCTCAGCTCTCACAGATAATTCCTCCGCTGGGGATGGCCGCTCTGTTCATGGTAGCGGGTAGCTTGGTGAGCCAAACGATCGATAGCTCGGTGGCAGTTATCTTCCTCGGTCCGATAGCGTTGGCGCTTGGACAACGATACGGGGCCTCTCCTCATCTTTTCTTGCTGGCAGTTACCTTCGGGAGTTCGCTCGCTTTCATGTTACCCACGAGCTCACGCAGCAATCTCTTAGTTACTGGTGCTGGCGGATACAAGGCCTCGGATTTTTTGCGCGTGGGGCTTCCGTTTACGATCGTGGTAGGCCTGGGTGTGCTTGGAATGTTGGCGCTGCTCGCTGTGTAGTGTGACCCGGGCGCTTCGGCGGGGTTTACCAGAGAGGGAGGGAAGAACAAACAGAACGGTGAGGTCAACGAGGGGGTATCATACTGAAAATAACTCTCGCAGGGTTTATTGAGCGCGCATGTGTCGGTGGAGGGATTCCGGCATGGCAAAGATGAACTCGTATCGGCCGAATGCGACGAGGTCTCTGTCTTCGAGTACACGGCCATCTTCGGGGAGCCTTGAGCCGTTCACGAACGTTCCGTTTGTGGATTTCAGATCGACGAGTACGTAGTTGTCCTTTCGATACGAGATGCGAGCGTGATGGGTGGATACTGCAAAGTCTGGTAGGATAATCGAACAGTCAGCGCTGCTTCCGATCGTATGTTCAAGGAATCCGCCCGTGGATGGATCAGTTGGCGAGGAGAGCGCAAAGATTATCTTTCGGATACCTTGCATCTCCTGCATCTCTTCGAAGATGCGCTGAGGCTTGAACAGCATGGTGGCACGTCTTTTGGCTGTTCTCGAAAAAGCCTCCTTGGGTATTACCTCGCCCTCTCGCACCCTCCAGCCGATTAAGAACGGGTATCCGACCACCTCCTTGAAGGCCTCAGGGGTCGTTTGTGCAACGAGTTGGCGTAGCGTTTCGTAGGAAACCTTGCCGGTCGAGGCAACCATGGCCCTGAAGCTTGCCGATGATATCGGCTCAGGGGCGCCCTCGCGATTGAGGTCGGTTGTGGTCAGCTTGATCAGATTATCTATAAAACGCCGCATACTTACTCGATATCTGCCTCAGTGAATGAAGGATCACATATAAACATCTTTCTCGCAGGAGGTGATAAAGACAAGCATATTTTCGTTCGAGGGGTGTACTCTCCTTGAGAGCCGGATTACAGTCATCCCGTCTACGTGCCCGTAGCTCAGTTTGGATAGAGCGCCAGCCTCCGAAGCTGGAGGTCGTAGGTTCGAATCCTATCGGGCACGCCACGAGCCTCAACGGGGTCTGGCCACAGTTTCAAATGAGACCACATCGAGGTGCGTCTGAATGGCGTGTATCACCTCATCAGTTAAGTAGCCCTCGTTTATCTTAATCAGGTCTTGCATCGCTGTGAGGCACAGATTCGCGCTGTCCCAGTCAGGCCATCGCTCGGTCCCGACCTTAAGCTCCACAACGAGTTTGCGCCATTGCGCAGGTTTACCCAGTTTGAGGCGAATAAGGTTCGCCTTTTCATTTCGGCCTGAGGGCCCCATCAGGGTTACTCGACAGAGATTGGGGTCTTGAGTTGTAGTCATCGCAAGCACCCTCAAGCAGCCGTGGTTAAGGCTTCAACGCGCATGGTAAGCCCGGTGGAGGGGAACTCGCATGTGTTGCGACGAACCACCAGATTCGGGCTAATAGGTTCATGTGAGGCGGTGGTATTCAGATGGGCCTCCATCACAGAGGGCATATCGAGAGCGGCCTCTACAGCTCCAGAAACAGATGATTCGGTGCTTGTGGAAAGGGCTTGAGTTGGGCTGTTACTTGTATTGGGTCCGTCTTGCTTGATCATGATGCGGCATTCCTCGCGGGGCGACATTCTAGCGCCCTTAACAGCTTTGTCGGGTGAGAGGGCCAAAACCGTAAGGAAATTTACCTACAACCACTAATCTGTAAGATGCCGGTTCCTGCTTCTGAGCATGTAGTAAGAAATGAGGGGTATTAGCCTAGCGTAACAGGAGGGCCTTCAGGGATGAGGTTAAAGACCCTCGGGAGTGCACGGCGATCATATACGCTTAGCCGTTCTTCCGCATTCATTTGCTAACTCACTGATCTTACTATAGCACATAAGGTGGTTGCATCTCTGCTTGCAGGTGCGCTGCAGCCCGAGAGGAGCAGCGGTTGCTGCAGTTGTGAGAGCTCTCTCACCATAGTACAACCGTGGTCTACAGAGTATTCGACGACTAACCCCTTTTCGTATGTAGGAGACGGCAAAGATGGCAAAGAGTAACGAGGTAATAACAATGAAGGGTAACCCCCTCAAGGTGCAAGGCCGTTGTTTAGAGGAGGGCGCACAGCTACCCCAGTTTACCCTAACGGGCCTCGATATGGCTGATGTTACCAATGCTACCTACGCAGGTAAGGTTATGGTGATGGTATCCGTACCGAGCCTCGATACGCCGGTGTGCGCGATCGAGACCAAGCGCTTCAACCAGGAGGCAACGGCCCTCTCGAGCGATGTGGTGATAGCGGTGGTAAGCCGCGACCTACCGTTCGCACAAAAGCGCTGGTGTGGAGCTGAGGGCGTTTCGAGTGTGGTGCCCCTCAGTGATTACAGACACCGCGGTTTTGGGTTGGCATTTGGTGTTGAGTTGCCAGATTTAGCGCTCCTCGCACGCGCAGTGTTCGTTGCTGACAAGAGCGGCACGATCGTGCATGTGGATTACGTCACCGAGATAGCTGACGAGCCTGATTATGCAGCCGCGCTCAAGGCTGTGAAAGGGTGTCTATAGACCGAAGTAGAGCTCGTACGGCGAATCGTATTGGGCTCTTCCTTGTGGGGCGAGCCCGGTCATGAAGCTTTTCTCTAGCAGCATAGCGTTTGCGATCCTCCTTGGTTTGGGGATCGCCGTGAGTGCGTGTCGTAAACCACCAGTTGTAGAGGTCGTCACCGCGAAGCGTTCACGCATTGAAGCCAGCGTTTCAGGGGTTACTTCTGGCACAGTGCGGGCTGAGAAGGTGGCAGAGTTAGCCTTCGGGACCGTTGGGCGTGTGCGCGAGCTCAATGTCGAGCTCGGGGAGCAGGTAAAGGTCGGAGAGATCCTCGCGCAGGTCGAGAATGAGGATCTCCTTTCGAGGCTGAGCGTTGCACGAGAGGAGCTCGACCGTTCCAAACGGCTCAGTCGCGACAACGCCATGTCACGCAGTAATCTGATACAGGCACAGGGGGCGTATGACGCCGCCCTCACAGCCTACGAAAAGAGCCTTATCCGTGCCCCCTACAATGGTGTTATCGCCGAAGTAAATCTCGAAGTCGGCCAACTCTCGCAAATTACAGCAGTGATTCCGCTTGCGCCTCTCCGTATCATCGATGTTGAGCCACGGTATGTGCGTGTCGAAATAGACGAGGTGGATCTCCCGAAGGTGCAGGTCGGTATGCAAGCGCGAGTCAAGATCCTCGCGGTGCGTAGGAAGCCGTTCGCTGCCAAGGTGCGAAAAGTTGTCCCCTTTGTTAGTAGCGTTCGTGAGCAGGACCGGACTTCAGAGCTTGAGTTGAGTATCGAGAGCGAGGGTGTGCTCCTGCCTGCCGGTGCTTCGGCCGACGTGGAGGTGATTACCGAGACGAAAGAAGAAGTGCTTGCGTTGCCCAGTAAGTCCATACTGGGCCGGGGAGACGAGCGTTACGTATTTCGCGTCGATGGCGACCTCATTCGAAAGACACCCGTGAAGGTAGGTATATTCGGTTACACTATCAGTGAGGTGGTAAGTGGTGTGCACGAGGGAGATGGAGTTGTTATGCCCTCAGACAAAGCCGAGCTCAAAGATGGGCTCTCTGTTCGCCGTGCCGGTTCATAGACCCTGGGCTACAAGCAAGCGATGGATCTTATCCGCGTCGAAAACCTAACCAAGATCTTTCGTCGAGGCGACGAAGAGATAGCTGCAATCCACGACCTGACCCTTACTATTTACACCGGCGATTTCATCGCTATTACAGGGTCCTCTGGGAGTGGGAAGTCTACTCTACTCTACATACTGGGTTTATTAGACAGACCTACGTCGGGTCGCTACGAGCTGCAGGGTAACTCCACAGAGCAGCTCTCTGACGATGAGCGGGCGAGGCTGCGGAATAGGTTCATGGGGTTTATCTTCCAGAGCTTTCATCTTTTGCCGCGAGCCACGGCGCTGCGGAACGTAATGATGCCTCTGGTGTACGCAGCGAGCTACGAGGCTGCCCTACCGGAGGAGGAGCAGGTAGCTCGAGCCTCTCAGGCGCTCGCGCGCGTTGGTTTGAGTGATCGTATGAACCATCGCCCGAACGAGCTTTCGGGCGGCCAACGGCAACGTGTCGCCATCGCTCGAGCGATGGTCAATCAACCCAAAGTGCTCTTCGCGGATGAGCCGACCGGTAACCTCGATTCAAAAAGTGGTGGAGAGATCCTCTCTCTTTTCGAACAGCTTAACGCGGAAGGGGTTACCGTTATGATGGTTACGCACGATCGAGCCATCGCGGAGCGCAGCAAGCGTCGACTGATACTAGTCGACGGAGCTCTGGGGAGTGATACCTATGCAGCTTAAGGAGACGGTCAGGTTATCGCTAGAGTCACTCCTGTCGAATAAGCTCCGCACAGCGCTCACTGTTTTGGGGATGGTTATAGGAGTCGGTGCGATAGTGCTCTTGGTATCGCTGGGCCAAGGTGCCAAGAACTACGTCCTTCAAGAGTTCGAGGGATTGGGAAGCAATTTGATCGTTGTTCAACCGGGTAAGTCCGACAAAAAGACCCACATGGGCCCCCCGGTAGGTGCCGCCACCCGTAAGATGACTACGGCAGATGTCATGGCGCTCGAGAAGCGCGCACTCAATCTTGAGGCGGTCTCAGGGCTCGTACTTGGTACGGTCTCGACCCGTTTTGAGGAGGCAATTGCAAATATTACCGTGTTCGGTACCAACGAGCAGTTTCCCTTTATCCTCAACGTACCTATCGAGCGCGGGAGTTATTTTTCGCGTGAGGAGGACGAATATGGCAGGCGGGTGGTGGTTCTCGGTAAAAACGTAGCGAGGGATCTGTTTGGGGATGAAGATGCGCTTGGGCGTTCGGTCAAGATGAACGAGAGTGAATTTCGTATCATCGGTGTGCTTGGCGAGATGGGGGGAAAACTCGGCCTCAATTTTGATGAACTTGCGTTTATCCCTACGCAGGCAGCCTTAAGGCTCTTCAACGACGATAAGTTGTTCGGTATTAGAGCTAAGGCCTCTTCACGGGTCGGGATCGATGATGCAGTGGCGGAGATTACGGAGATACTCAAGGAACGCCGAGATGGCGAGGAGGACTTTACGGTTATTACGCAGGTCTCGATGATGGAGAGTATGAATACGATCCTCGATATGTTGACCTACGTCTTGGCTGCGATCGCTGCAATTTCCATGATGGTCGGTGGCATCGGGATCATGAATATTATGTGGGTCACCGTTGTCGAGCGTACCCAGGAGATAGGTATCAGGCGTGCGGTAGGTGCCAGGCGGCGCGATATCTTACAGCAGTTTCTCGCTGAGGCAGTTGCGCTCTCGATGTTGAGTGGTTTCCTAGGGGTATTCGGTGCACTGTCAATCACTCACGCGCTACATTTCTTTTATCCGAGCTTTGATATGCGGGCGCCTCTGTGGATACTCGCGCCTGCTTTTCTGGTGGCTCTATTGATCGGAGTAGGTTTTGGCGTAGGGCCGGCATGGAGGGCCTCTCGAATAGAGACACTTGATGCGCTGCGATATGAGTAGCGAGGTAAGTCTAGGGCAGCGAGGCAAAACCCCTCCCTGTTGCGAAGGGAGATCTTGGGGTGCTCTTCAATTTTCGCAACTTTCCCCGTCACGAAAATCGAACATCAACCCAACCTCTACTTTCTCGCTATGGGCAGGTTTTGCTCCGCCTCCCCAGCAGTAAAATGCTCCGGTAGCTGCATAGCAGGCTATAGACCGACGTGCTGAATGGTCAAAGAGTAGGTGATGAAGCAACCACGCCGTGACATACTAGGTGCATAAAGGGCTTGCTTGTAACGCGACTCACACGGGGGCCATGTAGCGAAGCCAGAAAACGTAAGTAGTCGTTCGCTTAATTCAGAAAGCATAGAGCCTGCTCTCATCCAGCAATTAGTAAACATGATTGGGAAATAGGGTGTCTCGACCACCCTCATCTCTGAATCCTTCTATCCGTTCATATCTGCCATTACTTAGGATGAAGCTGGGCTATCTTGCCTCAATTCTTCAAGGTGTCTCAAACGGCCTGCTCTCATCGCGGAGGATTCGCGAGAAAGCCATGCTGCCCAGGCGGTGCGAAATGCTACTTTGACTTAATCATTAAATGATATGTGGGAGTCGGTGTAGTTAAGGCGCTATAGGATTTCAAGCGAGACTTGATCGGAGGACAGCCTTGAAGGGTCAATGACGAAACCAAACGCCACTAAGTTACCTGACTTTATCCTAGAATTTATACACTACTCTTATTTAGTTTAATTATTTTCAATCATTAAATGCTTTTTGCGAAGAAAGGTAGTTTTGTGCCTTATCGATGTAGTGTATATTATATACACTATGGTATTCATCAGAAAAATCAAGAAAAAAGGTGTCACCTATCTGGCAGAGGTAAAGAATGTTCGTGAGAATGGTAAGGTTCGCCAAAAGCATATTCGGTATGTAGGAAAGCTCGAGGATGACAGGACAGTTCTCTCTACCTCTGCTTCAAAGATCTCCATTGATACAGTCAAGACATTAGGCGCGCTCCCTCTCCTGCATGACATAGCAAAATCCATCAACCTACCTGCATTTCTTGGTGACTATTCGGATCCGCTCCTGAGCATGGTGTATGCCCACTGCCTCGACTATAAAAGCTTGAAGAACATGCCTCAGTGGTACGAAAGGAGCGATTTGAATGGGATGCTGAACTTAGAGGGACTGACTCAGTCTAAACTCTTAAATGCCCTCGACTCTCTCAAAGAGCGGGACCTGATCGAACTACAAGTGAACATTTTCGACCGAGCACAGGAGGTCTATGGTTTCTCAACCAAAGGAGTGCTCTACGATGTCACAAACACCTACGTATATGGAACGAAAACCCAACTTGGAAAGCTTGGCTATAGTAAGGATGGGAAGCGCCGTAACCCACTAATACAAATTGGTTTAGCCATAACTAGGGAGGATGGAATCCCCTTGCTACATAAGGCGTTCGAGGGGAATATGCGAGACCCGCAAACATTTACTTCGCTTAGCGCACATTTGCAGCATCACGGCATAAAAGATCCATTAGTGATATACGACAGAGGCGTCGTTAGTCGTAAAAACCTTGAATTATCACGAGAAAAGGGCTGGCACTGCATTACCGGTCTTACCATGCAAGGAGGGCTTAAAGATAAAGCTATTAAATATCTGAAAGGAAATTCCTTGATGTCCTTTGCTAATCGCGTAGATCTTCCCCAATCCACTTACTACGTACTGTCCGAAAGCTACGAGCATTGTGGCGTCCAAGGCAAACTGCTTATTTGTCTTAACAATTCATTACGCCTCAAAACCAGAGAATCTCGCCATGACGAAATAGCGCATGCTCAAAAACAACTATCTGCAAAAAAACGAATTAAAGATGGCTTGCAAAAATACTTCGATATAAACAATAAGGTCATACTCTCAAAAGTTGAAGATGCCGAGCTACTCGATGGATTAAGCTGTCTTTTCTGTACGAATAAAACACTCGCGCAGCAAGAAATTATTCGACTCTACTATGAAAAAGATTTGGTAGAGAAAGCTTTTCGGACAATCAAAGGGGTAACCAACCTACAGCCAATACGACACTGGCTGTACAACAGAGTAACCGCACACATTTTTATTTGTTATCTTAGCTATATGCTCCTTTCACTCATGAAATATAAATTAAAACAGATCGCCATGTCGCCAATTACTGCAATCGAAAGCCTACAGAATCTCTTCTCAGTCTACATAAAAGATGACAAGGATAACTTGCTATTTGTAAAGTGCGTCGCTCCAAATAAACACCAGGTTTCAATCATGAAAGCTATAAATCCTAAAATCCTACGTGAGTTTCATTTGTAGTGTATAAATTCTAGGATAAAGTCAGGTAAGTTAGTGCTGTACTGAGAAAAGGTGTAAAATGAAAGAGCATAGACAGGAGCAACAAGTGGGGTTTGAAGACCTACTCGCTACTCCGGAAATGGCGGAGCTCCGCAATGCCCTGCAACATGATGCAGCAGATTCCCCCGCTAAATTGGCACGAGATATTCAGGTATCGAAGGAGTTCGGATCCTGGTATTCGCAACAACTCGACTCGGTAGTGACGAAGCAAAATTACCGGCAAGTCGCTAGGATTGAGAACGGTGACGAGGTAACCTGCCTCCAGGTCCTGCCTGATGGACGCATCTTTGCAGGTGGAGGTACACAAACTTCCTATCCCAACGGCATGTCGGCTCCGCCACTATTCATATCTCCCTCCGTGTACGGATTCTTCATGATGCACCGGCGCGAGGTCGGATTTATTCGTGTGTGGAGCAGCCATGGACCTGGTGAGTGGGCGAGTGAAATGCTGCAGCAACCTGGCGAGCTAATGTGCCTAAGGGCGCTCCCAGATGGAAGGATGATCGGGGGCGGCTTCTCGCGATATATGGATGGTGTAGCTCCCACAATGGAATATCGGAGTGTCTTTATATGGAGCGCTGCACCTAATCGCGAGTGGTCCTGCCAGGAGATTCTGACATCAGGGCCTACGACTTCCTCCAGTGGGCGAGTCACCCGCATACAAGCTCTCCCTGATGGACGAATAATCTTTGGTGGCGATGGATGCGTCTTTGGTGATGATACCTCCCCACAAGTTTTTATCAGTCGTGAGGGAGTTGATGGTTTGTGGGACCATGTGAACCTGCATGGGCTCACCGCTTCGGTCAAGGGCCTCTTAACTCTCCCTGACGGACGAATATTTTCCGCGCATTATAGGGGGGAAATGTTCATCTGGAGCGAACAAAGCGACGGTTCATGGTGTAGCAAGGAGTTGGCGATGCACCACAAAGGGTCGCAGTGTTTCCATGCGTTCACTGCGACCAAGATAGTTTCCGGTACTGACGATGGCCAGCTTTGTATCTTGAGCGAGTCAGCTGATGGCTCCTGGAACAGTGAGATATTCAAAGGGCACCAATCGAGGGTAACCTGCCTTCAGGTGCTACCCGATGGAAGGATAGTGTCAGGTGGAGAAGACTCAAGGATCTTGATTTCGAGCAAACAGCCGGGGGGCTTGTGGGCTAGCGATGTGCTCGACGGTCACCAATCAACGGTCACCTGCCTGCAGGTCCTCCCAGATGGTAGGATTGTTTCGGGTAGCAGTGACGGCACACTTCGCATCTGGGACGGCGATGTAACCGGAGCGGGGACATGATGCTCGAACGAAGACAAGCTGTGTTGCCAAGACAGTACGAGCCCAGAAGATAGGTACACCAACAGATCGTTTTTTCGCGCGTAGTTGATTCGACCTTGTTGGTTGAATGAAAATCTCCGACATATGGTCAGGTGGGATGAAATGAGGGTGGAGATGCGTAAGCTTGAGCTGTACGGCGCAGCCTAGCGAGGGAGCGCAAAAGAGGGAGCTAGGTTGGGAGAAATGGGTGATAGGTCACACTCTTGCAGTTCCGCTCGATAGAAGCGAGAGGCATATCGGGCTGTTTTCCATAGTAGTCAGCGATAGCTCAAAGAGACTATGATTCTTCATGGTTCAGACAGACCTGTAAAAGGAGTCTCCTCATATGATGAATGAGTTTGTACGCGAAATCGCTGCTGAGGGTTTTAACTTTATCGATATCGGAAGTAGTGGTCAGCTAGATTCGAAGTGGCATCCCTTACGGCCTCTCATAAACATCGTAGGGTTCGACCCAAACGAGCAGGATTGTGCCGCGCAGAATAGTAAAGATCTTGGTTTTAAGAGCCAGCTGTTCCTTCCGCACGCTGTGGCAGATACCGTGGGCGCTCGTAACCTGTACATCACCAGAAGCGCAGGATGTTATTCGCTCCTCAAGCCTCGGAAGGAATGGCTCGATCGATTCTCATTTCATGAGCTGTTTGATGTTTTGCGCGTCGAATCCCTTAATACAGTGCGGCTGTGCGATATTCCGGAGCTCAAGGGACGACTCTTCGATATCGTTAAGCTCGATGTGCAGGGTCTCGAGCTTCCGATCCTGAAGACCTCTCATGAGGTACTGAAAAGTGTCTTTTATCTTGAGACCGAGAATGGCTTTACTCAAAACTACGAGGGTGAGACGACCTTTGCAGAGATAGATCTCTTTCTTCGTGAGAACGATTTTCTGATGTTCGATATCAACACGACGCATCGTGTCTCTCGAAGTAATCGTGTGACCGGTGATTACGGGCCGCGAGAGCAGCTGTTGTGGGCGGAATCAGTATGGTTGCGCGATTGGGTAGCGGTGGTCAATAAACATGGTACCCTTGAGTTGACCCGTGCTCAGGCTCTCAAGTCCCTCCTGATCTGTGCTTTTGAAGGGTGCTACTCCTTCGGGGTTGAGCTCGCGAGCCTCTTTGCGGAATTTAAGCTTGTAACCCGAGGAGAGCTCGACAGGTTGCATAGCCAGGATGCTTGGGTGTTTAGTTAGTTTCTGTACGCCAGGACAGAAACTAGCGACAACAATACACGTTTTGCTCCGGTGCTTCGCCTCGCCTTCCCGAGGTGTTGAATCGATAGTACCATAGGGCTCCTTTTGGACACTCCCTACTCAGAGGCTGCCCTCCTTGGTGTTACGTGTGCCTCCCTGTCCGAGCGAGGTTAGTCCGAGGGCAAGTACAGCACCTATCACTAGCGCTCCGGTCCAGGAGAAGTTTCTTCCGATCTCCTGCATGTTGAGCCACGTCCACAGCGGTTCTGAGGCGATGCATGCAAGTCCGAGTAAAAACCCCAGCCCTTGAACCTTGTCTCGCCAAGAGAGGCTCTGCCGCTCCACGGACTGCCAGGCGTCAAAGCGAAGAAGAAGTAAGAGCGATGGGATCGCCAGGAGTGCTGAAAAGATAAAATAGTGAACCCAGCCTAGTGTCTTGACGATCACGCCAGCTTGAGAGACGAGCACGACACGAGAGACGGCGGTGATACTAGAGAGCAGGGCGAACTGTGTTCCGGTGAATTGTCGATTGCAGACCGACATCATGAATCCTTGAAGCGCTGCAACTCCGAGCCCCATCATGAAGTTCTCGACAAAGATGACGATCGTCAGGAGGGGAAGATTGTATCCGATTGTGGCGATCAAGATAAAAGCGAGCCCTGCGGTTCCCTGGAGTAATCCGAAGATCCAGAGAGCGCGCTTGAGGCCGATGCGGTCCATCATGGCACCCCCGGCCAGGGTGCCGATGATCGTGGCGAGTAGCCCGAAGACCTTAGTCACCCGGCCTATTTCGGCTTTCGAGAAGCCGATCTCCATTAAGAACGGGGTCGTAAGAGCTGTCGCCATCATCGTCGATAGCTTGTAGACCATCACAAAGAGTAGGATCTCAACGGCTCCTGCACGGGTGAAGAAATCGAGAAAGGGGCGGGTAATTCTTTCGTTCCACGAGGTGGGCTTTTCCTGGACTGTGTTCAGAGCCTCAGGCTCAGGGGCATACACAGTGGCTAACGATGCGAGCGCCATGACACCCGCCAGGATCAGGTACACAGTCCTCCACGAGAGATGTTCCGCCATTTCGAGAGCGGCTGCTCCGCTGACCAACATAGCGAGGCGATACCCCATGACATACACCCCGGCGGCTTTTCCCATCTGGGCTCTGCTTACAAGTTCAGTGCGAAAGGCGTCCGTTACGATATCCTGTGAGGCGCTAAAAAAGGCGAGAGCGATAGCTACCAGGATGAGGGTATGGATATCAGTAGTAGGCGAGGCGAAGGCCATCGCTATGATAGCTCCAACCAGGGCTATCTGCGTAACAATAGCCCAACCCCTGCGCCTACCCCACAAGGGTGGTGGTACGCTGTCGAGAAAGGGCGACCAGAGGAATTTCGCTGTGTAGGGGAGGCCTACCAGGGCGAAACGGCCGATCGTCGCTAGATCTATCCCCTCGTCTTTCATCCAGGCTTGAAGGGTTCCGCCGGTAAGTGCCAGCGGTAGTCCGGAGCAGAAGCCCAGGAAGAGCACTACCATCATGCGACGGTTGAAAAACGTGTGCTGTGGGCCTTGATTCATTGAGTATCAATTTTTAACTGGAGCCGTGAATTCGTCGACGATCTCCAGCACCGTTCGTATCGCATGTGCATGCTCACCAAACCTAGCTTGATGAGTCGCTTGTAGGGCGTGCCCGAATACCCTCTGGTATTCTTCGTAGCGTTGGATGCTCTCGCAGAGATATTGAACTGCGTACGTGGGTGTGGAGATATGGTCAGAATTGACCTTCAAGAGGCGAGCAGATACGAACATCCCGGTCTGAAGCACCTCCGGGATATGGGTGTGCTTCATCCATTCGAGCCACTCCTGGTGGATCTGTTCTGATACTCCGAGGGTGATGTTATAAAGTATGTGACTCATAGCTTTTACCGTATACTGTGGTGTAGGTAAGGTAGTACACCGGCTTCAAGTAGTCTCCCCTCTTATACTGCTCCTCATGACGATTGAACACACTATCATCCATCACTTTCAGCCAACTAATTTCACCTGTGGCCATGCTGCTCTCTGCATCCTCCTGTCACACTACGGGCATGCCCTCAATCCAGAGTCCCTGCTATCCTCGATTACAGCGTTCAGAGATGATTCAGGCGATGTGTGCGGAACCCTAACTACCTGGATGTGCTCGTGGGCCCTACGCTACGGCTGCGAGGTTGAGCTGCACTGCTCAGATTCGGAGTTGCTTGATCTGTCGTGGAGAGCGCTCGACACAGCGACGCTGCTTCAGCGAATGAGGCTAGCGCGAGAGGAGCGCACCCTCAAAGCCCTCGATCAGCCGACGATCCAGAGATATTTCGACTCGTACATTGAGTTCATTGAACTAGGTGGGAAGTTATCGATTACTCCGTATGTGTCGACGGAGTTGATAGACGAGCTTTTAGCTCGTGGCCCCGTGATCGTAACGTTCGCGTACAGCGTGCTCTATGGTATCGGAAGGACGCGCAGTGTTGGGCTGAGGGAGTCGGTTGCTGATGATCTCAAAGGTACCACGACAACGCATGCTGCAGTGATCTACGGACGGCGTGAGTCGGGAGAGTATCTGATCGCCGATCCCTACATTCCGGCGCGATTTTCTGTCGCTCCGAGAGATGCGGTAATCGCTGCTATAGCGGCGGCGAGCTATACCTGTGAGAGCTGTATAGCACTCATAGTACCTCATCAACCGTAAATCCGCGTGCATGCAATCTGCTATCATGTGTACGAAACTCGGCTCCAGCCCGTGTTGTTCAGAATGGCTCGTTTCCACGGCACGCTGAGCCAATGAAGCGGTCACAACAGCTACTCCACGGACCGCAGAATTTCAAAATGCTTCTGGATGCTCAGGATGCCGTTTTGACGTTCTTTATGGGGATATTGTGCCTCTATCTCCATAAGGCGCATGAGTCGCTGAATGCGCTTGCGAGTCACTTCATATCACTCTCGACAGAGCATCCCTCTCAGCATTCGACTTCAGTTGTGGTGGTTTTGCAGGGCCTCAAGGATCCGCTCGGTTGCTAGATTGAGAGCAACTCGCTGTGCCTGTGAAGCGACGCTTCGCGCAAATGCATGTTGTTCAGCCAGGGGTACTACTATGCCAGCTGAGAATCGTTTGTCTTGACTGATAAAGGTGCCCTCGCTTGGAAAGGCGGTAACCAGGGCTCCATTGCGCCCATCAAGAACGGTGATATCGATGATTACGACTCCCTTCAACTCGGATCGTTTACTCGATACCACACCTGGAATGAAGATCTTCAGTCGGCCTCCCTCAACTTCGTATACTTCCTCTGTTATGATCGCTTTGACGATGAAAGGCCCGAGCGCACCGCTCGGCAGATTCGCCTGGTATACACCACCTCCTACCGACTTCCCAGCCGCTGGGCTCAGAATCACAAAATTGCCGACTCCACTGAGAGAGGAGGTAAACTGAGCAGCGACGTTCACATCTCTGCGAGATGCCTCCCACGAGCGTTGGGTGATCTCGACCGCACTATCTGTATGCTGAGTTGCATATTGTCGCCCATGAGTCGTTGTCGTTCCGCGACCGGTGAGTTCGCTCGATGCCTCCCGTCCGTATTTTTCGTCCCGTTTGAGAGTAGAAGACTCCTTGCTACGCGCAGCTAGCAGGGACTCTGGGGTATCGGAGGCGCTTACGTTCTTGATCATCGGGTGGTGAGCGGCTGAGGACTCGGCTCCAGAGGGAGGCCCCATAAGCAAGGCTTTATTTTGAGAGTCGACCTGCGTGGTCTCCCTAGCTTGAATCGCCTCCCGACCACTTCCCGTGAGTGATGCCTTTGATTCACTTGAACTCGTATTCTTTCCGTTTTGGTCGATGAATTGATGGCTGCGAATGCTGGTTTGACTAACCGGACCGGCGTTGACGAAGGTTTCTATGATCAAAGCGTATTTAGGTAGAGATGCATCGTACGGTATCTCCAATCTATCGACTCGAGCCGATTCGGGAGCGCCAGCACGAGCGCGTACTTGGGAGGAATCGATGCTTGCGCACCCAAGCAAACCAACGAGTAGTGAGGCAGTTACAATATAATTCGATTTCATAATTAACCCCCAAAAGTTGCAAGTTTTTTGTATAGCTCTGCTACTGCTTCGTTTAAGGCTACACGACTAGCCCCTGCGAAGGTACTTCGAGCTTCGCTCTTTACATAGGCTCCAAACATCACACTACCTACCTGTCGTGCTGATTCCACATGTGTACCATGGACGGGGAAAGAGGCTACAACTCGGTTGGTCTTGATATCAACAGCTTCGACATCAATCCCGACTACCCCTTGGACCTCCGAGTTGAGGTACACGCTTGGGAGTCCCGTGAGCATACTCATCCAGAAACCAAGTATCGTTACGGGTGGTTTCCACAGGTAGGAGAAGGGTGAATCGTAATTCCACGGATCAAGGCCTGACTCCTTAATGGTGGCAAACTGATCGATCTCGGTCAGCAAGACCTTGACCTTGAAGGGGCCTTTTTGGCCTGAAGCCATCATCCTTGGGCTAAAAGGGAGCGAGGGGTCGAGCAAACGGATATTTCCGTGTCGCCCCAGCGCAGAGACGAGCATCGCTGTGAGGAAATCCTCAGATGATATAAAACCGTCATTTCGGCTGTTTGTGATTCGCCAGGAAACCGTTTGTGGAATGACTACAACCGTCGGGCTATCCGGAGAATACGGGATGCGAGAGAGCTCGTACTCGGCCACACCTGGAAAGCTTCTTTGCCCACCGAGCTTTTGGCAGCCGAGCGCAGTGGGAAGTATGAGGGCTCCGAACAGGACGAGTAGAAGATGGCTGACTGAGAACAAGGTGTGCGCTCGTTTCATTCAGACCACCGCGCTCGTTCATGTAAGATCTGTGCAAGTCGCAGGGTAGCATCTTGGAACGCCATGTGTAAGGCGGACCTGAGCATGTGAGTTCCGTAACCCTGCGGTGCATCAGAGCTAAATACAAAGAACCCATCGTGTAGGTATTCGCTGCGGTACGTGCCAGCTGCCGGATACGCTGCAACTATTATCCCAGTCTTGGCGTCAGTAACCGCGACATCAATACGGGCATATCCGAGAGAGCTCACAAGCCTTTGGGGATCGATGTTAATCATCAGTATGTTCCCTGCCAGGGTTGAGCCCATCCCTCCAGCGGTTCTTTCGCCGTCCCACGATGCCTCGGTCACCAACGCACGGATGATGAGTTCTCGCCCGGACGATTGTGCATGTGGGTCTGGTGGGCGTAATCGGATCGTTTCGATGTTTGGGTAGCTTTTGAGAAGTCCGGCAAAGTCACCCGCCAGAGCCTCTGCAGAAAGGCCAGGATACCATTGCCTGCCAACCCATTGGTACACTGTATGTGGCTCTGTGGTGCCGATCTTAGGAGTTTCATATGAGGTCATGCGACCGCCACATTCTGAGGTTACCGGGCCGCACAGATTACGAGCCAAATCAGTAGGCACGTTCGCTACGAATTCAACCGGTGCCACAAACACCTTAAGGTTTCCGACGCGAGCGTCGGGTGAGATCGACGGCATCACCGGTAGCGGCGGTGGTCTTGAGGTGAAACACCCGACCGCGACGAGACATATCAGTAAAAAGATCCGACTCATACCATGAAGCTCCCACCGGGTGGTCGGTAGAGCACGGAAATGGGTTTAGAAACTGGACCGTCTTTTCCGATGAGCCAGGTGAAACCCGCGCGACGTCGCTTAGTGCCTCACCTGAGAGGCGTATCTCGATCTACGGAACTGCGCGAATCTGGCTGCAGGTAGGCGATTCTTCCTTCGCATCTTCGGATACTCTGAATAAGTCCCTCTGCTGAGTTTTCTGATAAGTAGGAATCGCTGGCGATGACGAAGAAGAGCGACGTAGGACGAGAACCGTCGACGGCTATCGGTTTACGTCATCCGTAATCGTGGTCGTCATTGTCAGCGATGTTGAGAGGTAAGCTTTGAGAGCATCTGAACGATTCTCAAGATAAGAGTCCTGATGGTATCGAGGAGTGCCGGT